>Ga0209727_1000127_pt1 | contig 92783 bp, 90 predicted proteins | sample RifGroC1_FD_183995 | JGI IMG/M metagenome (GOLD analysis project Ga0209727, IMG submission 183995) | Groundwater microbial communities from Rifle, Colorado, USA - Groundwater C1 (SPAdes) (version 2) | ecosystem: Environmental > Aquatic > Deep subsurface > Groundwater | place: Rifle, Colorado... | reverse complement strand
AAAAGATTGAAATCTTAAACAATAAGTATCGAAAGATTCTTCAGTATCGAAGTGCTAATGAAGTAGCCAGAGAGCATGGTATATTAAAAGCCATTAACTAACGAGTTGCACTTCACCCCAGAATTTACATCTCTGCGTCTCCTTGCAGTCTAGCATATTAGACTTTGTTTGTCAAGGATTTTGTATAGTTCAAATATATGTCTAAAAGTCGTTATTTTAAGCTATTATAGAGAGGATGGTTATATCCAAGTCAGAATTTATGATGTTTCTGAAGCATCCGGCGTGGCTGTGGCTTAAGAAATATGATAAGTCTAAAATCCCGATACCTGATGAAGATTTGCAGGCTCGCTTTGACGAAGGAACTCTTTTTGAAGAATATGCAGAGAAGCTTTTCCCCAAAGCATTAAAACTGGGTTATAAAAATGATGGTGTATTCAGCGGGACTAAATATTATGCTCTTCCGGATCTGACTAAATCGGAGATAGAGAAGGGAACTCAAGTAATCCTACAAGGAAGACTAGAGACAAACCTGCCTGCGCAGGCAGGCAACATCACTTCTATCTTTGACGTGCTCGAGAAAGTAGGGGAAAATATTTTTGATCTCTATGAGATAAAATCTTCTACTTCAGTCAAGCCGGACCATATTCCTGATCTTGCTTTCCAGACTATTGTGTTGGAAAAAGCGGGACTCTCCATCCGCAATATGTATGTCTTGCATGTGAATAATGAATATACGAGAAAGGGAGATATCGATATAAAAGGATTAACAAAGAAGACTGAAGTTACCGAAGAAATTCGGTCCCATATTGAAGAGACTCTCGATAACATTAAACGAGCTTTTGAAGTTCTTGCCAAAAAAGAAATGCCCAATATCTCACCTAGATATCTGAAACAAGGAAGCATGGAAGAGTGGCTCCAGATTTATGGTTTAGTCAAAGGCGATATCTCTCGATACAGTATTTATAAGCTTAGCGGCCTTACTCCGAAGAAAGCGGGGTTACTTGAGGACTTGGGTATCGAGCTCATAAGCAATATCCCGCTTGACTTCGATTTGTCAGAAAAACAACAAAAGCAGGTGATGGCGGTAAAATCAGGAGAGCAGGAAATTGACAAAGAAGAGATACGAGAATTTCTCTCTACTTTTGAATTCCCACTACACTTCTTCGATTATGAGACGCTCTCTGGGGTGATACCTGCCTTCGACGGTACACGGCCGTATCAACAAGTGCCTTTCCAATACTCGCTTCATATTCAAGAAGAGCTTAATGGCAGTTTGGCACACAAAGAGTACCTGCATACCGAGAATTCTAATCCAGTTCCTCCGCTTTTAAAGCAGATGAAGAAGGATTTTAACGGTCAAGGCACAGTGGTTTCTTGGTACAAACAGTTCGAAATGAAGAGAAACGATGAAATGGCTTTGATGTACCCGGAATTCGCCAATTTCCTACACGACATAAATGATAGGATGGTTGATCTGATGGTCCCTTTCTCTAAGGGGTGGTTTGTTGACAAGGATTTCTTCGGTAGCGCGTCGCTTAAGGCAGTCTTACCAGTCCTTGTCCCTGAATTAAGTTATCAAGAGTTGGAAGTCTCCCACGGAGGGATGGCGCAGCGAGTATGGATGGAGACTGTCTTGGATGGGAAAAACCTCGAAACCAAGAATGAGATAATGAGTGGCCTAAGAAAATACTGCACGCTTGATACTTATGCCATGTACGCTATCTATAAACACCTTTCGGAATTACTCTAAGTCTATTAGGTCTATTTAAGCAATGCGTCTATCTTGGCTTTGACCATAGTAATCGGTTCGGCTCCATTGATTAACACCTTTTGACCATCCTTAGTCACAATTACAGAGTAAGGCGTGCCTAATGCGCCTGCTTTTATCGCCTCTTCCACACTCTTTTTCACCAGTTCTGCATATTTACCACTCGAGAGGCAAGTATTAAATGCAATAACATCAAGCCCTATGGCTGTCGCTATTTTGGGCAGTTCGCTTGGGTCGAGTGTGTCGTTAGAGTTGGTGGTTTCAAAGATTTTGTCGAGATATTTCCAGAAGGCTTGATTTCCGCCCAGTTCGGCTGCGCACTCCGTTGCTTCCGATTCTTTAGCTGCTTTGGTATGCAATTGAGCGATGGGGAAATGTCTGTAGACCCAAGCGACTTCTCCATCATAAGTTTGTACTATCTCTTTCATTGTGTTTTGGAAAGTTTTGCAAAAAGGGCATTCGGTATCTGAATACTCGACTATCACTAAGGCCGCATTTCTACTACCAACAATGTGGTCCTTCTCCGTTACGGGGACAAGGTTGATTTCTACATTCTGGTTGTCAGTGTTGGTGGCTGTTGTCGGGCTACTAGAGCCGGTGCCGAAGTAAACGGCGGCGGCGACGAATCCGCCTGCTACTATGATGGCTAAAGGGATAAGAAATGTATTTTGTTTATTTTGTTCCATAAGCGCTTATGATAACCGATTTAAAGTAATTTGTGAATAGTATATAAAAGAAGAACCGGGCTCACAGAGTGAGCCCGGGTGTAGCCGGTCTTCGGTTAGACTGTCTAGACGGTCAGCGCGCAGCCGAATTTTGAGGCGTTCAGCATCCCACAGAGCTTGGGCGGGAAGTCGTACGAACCATTGCGTTTGAAGCCGATCGAGACCGAAGCGCCGAAGGTGGCCAGTGGGCCTTTGCCTCGGATCATCTGGCCCATCAGACCTTCGTTGCTGGCGCGGATCTGCGGGTTGTTGTAGGTATCCACCGCAAACGCCACAAGCATCTGGAAGAAGAATCCGTACTCGTCATTTGTCAGCTCGATGTTCGCGTTGTCACGCTTCACCGTGAGCTGAAAGAGACGGCGGATCTCTTCCTTGTCCTTGGCCGGCTCCATGTCGTCCAGCCGCGGGATCGGAACGGCGAACACCAACTCATAGTCAAGAGTGGTGTCGGCGATCTTCAGGTAACCCTTGTAGTGGCTACCGTCGTGAACCTGCTCGACGTACCGTTCAACCGAGACTTTTCTCGTTGCCATTGCTGTACCCCTCCTATCAAGGTGCTTGGATTACCACGATGCCCTCGTGGTGGGGTGCCGGATTTACTCGGCTTTTTCTAGGTTATGTCTACCGCCATTCTATCATAGGTTCACTACAATATCAAGCTAAAACGGTAGAGAGAAAGTGAGTTTATGGTCGTGGGGTTTTTCCCAGTCAGAAGTATCTAACTTAATTTCATTCAACGCGCCGCCTTCTTTGAATATGAGCTTATTGTTGGCAAGAGCGTATTCATAGAGTTCTTTAGTAAGTTTAACGTCATCTAAACAATAAGCGCGGACTCTCTCTACGTCGCCCTCCTGCCACCAGTCCATGGCATCACTACCCCCGCCCGATTTATTTTTGCCCAAGGTGCCTTCCGCCAATTGGTCGAGACGCATCCGGCGCCCATAAGAATCTTTTATTTCTTTTAAGATATCCAGACTTTTTATTTTCGTCAAATCTCCCGGGTAATATTTATTTAAAATAGGAATATCAAAGTGATCGGAGTTAAATCCGATAAGCATATCAGCGCGCTCCAGTATTGGCCAGAGCTTGGCTAAGTCTTCTTCCAAATATGAAGAGTAAGAATCGGTTAGAGAATCGTGAATAGCCACTAAAGCGAGGTCAATCTTTTCAACCTCGCTAAGGAAATTTTTTGTTTCTATGTCAAAAACTATTTTACGCATCCCGTTAGGCATTCAATTTCAGCTTGTGTGTTTCAAGGAAGTCTCTAAGAGTAATATCTCCCATGCCGAAACCTACAGCTGGTATGGGATCTACATCAAATATTTCAAGCAGGTTATCATATCTTCCCCCGCCAAAAAGTGATCGGGGATTGTCTGGATTTGTATCAAATACTTCAAAGACTATACCGGTGTAATAATCAAAGCCCCTTACAATTTTTTGGTTAAACCTTGCATTTTTTATGCCCTTTTTTTCTAGAAGATCGAGAACAGAGCGTATTTCATCTGTTTCGCGCACCTCAATTCCAACCTCTTCTCCTTTATCAATTTTCCTAATAGTCTCCATGCTGACGCCTTTTGGAAGCGCTTTTCTGCTATTAATCCTGATTTCAAAATCTTTTTCTTCTGCTCCAAAGGCTCTCAAGATGGCGTGAGCAAGCGAGATAATCTCCACATCTGCCTCAATACCAGGAATGCCTAAAAGATCGCAGTTCAATTGCCAGTGTTCGCGCCTGCGTCCTCTCTGCGGTCGTTCATAGCGAAAGACATTTGGTATAGAAAACCATCGGAGCGGAAATTTCAGAGATTTACGCTCTGCTGCGATCATACGTGCAAGGGTCGGAGTCATCTCCGGACGCAGAATTACTTCACGGCCGCCTCGGTCAGTAAAACTGAATGTCTGATCATTCACTATTTCCTCGCTTGTTTTCCCTTTATAAAGTTCTGCTGGTTCAAGGATGGAAGCGCCATATTCCACATACTCAAATTTCTCGGCAACTTTGCGCCATGTATTGAATATATAATTCTGAATCGCCATATCTTCGGGGTAAAAGTCCCTTACCCCTTTGTACGGGTCGGTTCCAAGTTTCGCCATGCCCGATATTATACAGCTTCTGGCTCATGGCGAAGCGCTTGACAGATTAATTATAGTATGCTAAGATGGTGGAAGACTGCACGCCAAAGGGGAGGCCAGAAATGGCCCAAATCAAACCCTATTGGCAAGGAGGATAAGACGATGAAGCGCATGATCATTTCGCTGTTCGCGGTGGCTCTGCTGGTCCCTTCACTGGCTTCTGCCCAGGAGATCAAGAAGGGCGACACGGCAACCGTTCCCGGCTGGGCATGGGTGGACGTGAAGAACCTCAAGACAGTCGAGAGTGGTAACGTCTCGTTCGATTTTGGCGAGTCCTGCGGTATCCAGTACGGCGGCACCGTAATGGTGGTTGGCATCGAGAAGAATCGTCTTCTCGTCCGCTACTCGATCGACAGCAACCAGTATGGGACGCGCTGTCCGTCTGGAGTTCTCTTCTTTACCACAAAGGAGAAGTTCTCCAAGATGACGACGGAGTACCGCCGGGTTTGGGACGCCGAGCAGAAGGAGAGGAAGCTCGTCAAGCGACTTCTCAAGAACTAGCGGGTGCAAGAAGCTCGTACCGACGGGGCGCAGGAGAGAAATCTTGCGCCCTTTTCATTTTTAAATCTTTTTACTCAATTTCTCCATACGCTATAAGTGCACGGTCGTGAGTTATTAATGTATGAAGGAATTTTGCACTTCTATGTGATTTTATTTCAACTCTTTCTTTTGCGCTTTTGAACGTTCTTGCTGGGTATGGTATTATGGTGTTATGAAAGAGAATACTCATAGTAAATCAACACATTCTTTCGTAATTGAATTTGAGCGCGAGGAAGACAAGCGCTGGATTGCCGAGGTGCCAAAACTGCCTGGAGTCATGGCTTATGGTAGAACTAAAGAAGAAGCGCGACAGAAAGTCTTTGCTGTAACGTTGCGTACTTTGGCGGACAAGGTTGAACAGGGTAATACGCCGGCTCCAATTACCCGGTTGTTCAAGTATGAAATGGCGCGCAGTTAAAGCCTCACATGTTCTTGGCTCTTTATTAAAGTCGGGCTGGTCTGTAAAGAGGCAGAGAGGTTCACATAGGATACTAACTAAAGTTGGCCGACCTGACTGTACTTTCGCTTTCCATGATGGGGAAGAAATCGGCCCACGTATGCTTGCGCGTATTGCTAAACATACCGACCTATCTCCTGAAGATTTATAAATTATTTAACCTTTTCTTTGGGCTTTTGAACGTGCTTGTTGCGTTAGAAGAATTTTTCGCAGGCGAACCGCGGCGGGAGTAATTTCTATATATTCATCGTCATTCATAATCTCCATCGCCCGTTCAATATCAAGTTTGTAGGCGGGCGCGAGGTAAATACCTTCATCAGAACCGGAAGCGCGCATGTTGGTGAGCTGTTTGCCCTTGGTTGGATTAACGTAAAGGTCTTCACCCTTTGACGTATTACCGATGACTTGCCCCTCATATACCTCATTCGCTGGTTCGATGTATAACGTGCCTCTGTTTTGCAAATTATCGAGTGAGAAAGCAAGCGCCTTACCACTCTCCATAGATATCATCGAACCGCTCTTCTCATGCTTCATTTCTCCAGCGTATGGTTTAAATGCGGTGAAGCGGGATGAGATTATACCTAAGCCTCTGGTATCAATCACGAACTGATTGCGATAACCCAAGAGTCCGCGAGTCGGCGCTTCAAAAGTAATACGAGTTTGCCCGTTCTCCGTTTTCATATCTATGAGCGAGGCGCGACGTTCCGTCAACTTCGAGATTACAGTACTAGACATTTGCTCTGGCACATCTATCAGGACTTCTTCAAAAGGTTCAAGTTTTTTGCCGTTTTCAATTTTCTCCAAGACATGCGGTTGGGAAACTTGGAGCTCGAATCCTTCGCGTCGCATATTCTCGAGGAGAATCGCGATATGAAGTTCTCCTCGACCGTAGATAGTGAAGTATTCGTTGGCACTAAAGTCGACTTTGAGACCCACGTTGACCTCGAGTTCGCGCTCGAGGCGTTCACGGATTTGTCGACCGGTCACAAACTTGCCAATACGACCGGCGAAGGGGGAGTCATTGACGACAAGATTAAGAGAAATGGTCGGTTCATCTATCGATATTGCTGGCATGGCTGGCGTGTCCTCACTTCCTGTTATGGTGTCACCGATATAAATTTGCGGGAGCCCTGCAAGCATACAAATATCTCCGCTAACGACTTCCTCCACCTCCTTTCTCTTTAGCCCTTCAAAAGTGTAAAGTTTAGTAACTTTTCCCGAATAAGTTTCCCCATTCGGTTTTTTGACAAAAACTTTCTGCTCGTTTTTTAACGTACCTTCATAAATGCGTGCGATAGCAAGGCGTCCGAGAAAATTGTCATAAGCCAGATTGAAAGGTTGAAGACGAGCTGGCACATCAAACTTTTGCTCCGCTGGCGGTATGTATTCGAGAATGGTATCTAAGAGGGGAGTTAAGTCTTTTGATTCATCAGTTAAATTTTTCTTGGCGATACCCGCTCGTCCGATCGCATATACGGTAGGGAAGTCTATTTGCTCGTTGCTAGCGCCCAACTCAAGAAAAAGTTCAAGCACAGACTCGTGCGTTGCTTCTGGCCGAGCGGCTGATTTGTCAATTTTATTTATCACCACGATAGGTTTCAGACCGAGCTCCAAGGACTTCTTCAAAACGAAACGAGTTTGAGGCATTGGTCCTTCTTGGGCATCGACGACCAAGAGCACTGTATCTATGGAGCGTAGGACGCGTTCCACTTCCGAACCGAAGTCCGAGTGGCCGGGCGTGTCGACGATGTTGATTTTTGTGACGGCACGTCCTGAGCTTGTCGAAGGATAAAAAATAGAAGTGTTTTTGGCATAAATGGTAATACCACGCTCTAATTCAAGAGCGTTTGAATCCATCGTTACCCCTTCGCCTGTCATTCCAGTTTGGCGCATCAAGGCGTCAGTAAGAGTGGTCTTACCGTGGTCAACGTGCGCGATAATAGCGATATTCCTTATTTCCATAAGTAGCCATTAGAACACAATTTTTATCTTTCCTCAAACTCTCCGGCTCTATAGGTAAATTGTCTTGATATCAAAACAGTTGGTTCGGCGGCCAAAGCTTCGTCTGGTCTACGGTCTAAATACTCTATAGTCACAACTCCTTGTTTGATAGAAATAGATTGAGGGGCAATTCGATCTCCAATGTAAGTAACTTTCGATCCCCTGTAAGTTACCGGTCCAGAGATGTATGCTCCCAGATATAAAAATGTTCCAGAACCGGCGCCATAGCGTGCTAAGAGTAGGGCAGTGTCTTCTTTGCCATCCGCGTTGATGTCGCCGTAAGCGAATTTATTTAGCAATATGGTTTCCTCTCCTGAAGCACCCTCATTTCGCCCCATCGAGAGAGTAATTGGCCCGTCATCGAAGGCAAAAGTGGCGCTTGATGGGTCAGGACGGAAGAGCCCATTTTCGCTTACTTGAGACGTTCTTGCTTCCTCCGTCGGAAACTTGTCGCGCATCGTATAGAGGAGAACTGCGGCTACAAGAATAACGATAATAACGATGATTTTTTTCATCCATCTCATCTTAACATGACTCAATACTTTTTTAGTTGAAAAAGGAATACAATAGGGTTAGAAGAGTTCTCTGGCATAAAAACGTCCGTGGCGTGAACCCGCTTTCTCCTAGGAGGAGAGAAGACCATGGGCATGCTGACGGTAGGTGAACGACAGAAGCTGGCAGAGCTTCGGAGGAAGATGCAGAAGGCTCCTAGTCCGGCGGAGGAGTTCGTCTCAAGGATGAAGAAGGAGGTGCGGGATACCCACACGAAGCGTATTGAGCGAGGTATCGCCTATCTCCTCGTCACGCTTACCCTCGGCTTCGTGGTCTACACCCTCCGCAAGGTTCGCTTCGAGGATATCTCAGGCTTCATGGCGGGGTTCTGGCGGTGAGTGCATTCTGAATGCCGAGGGTTTCCGAGAGTGGTTGAAACATACCACTCTCTTTTCTTGTCTTTTATAAAACGAAAACCACCCAGACGAGAATGGCTCTCGTTGGGTGGTGGTCAAATCTCTTTCCTGAAACAAACCGCGATACCGGCGTTTCGCGCGCCACGCGCTATTGCCGTTCTCGCGATTTGCACATCGGTCACGTAAACGCGAACTTCCTGGTGAGAGGCGTTGTCTCTCACTGAGAGCATGATGCAATTCCCGCCCTCATCAGTAAACTTCACGCGTCGGCGACCGTTGACAGGCTTGAGACCCGCCTTAATGAACCCAGGCGAGATCTTGACGACTTCGGCAAGGGCATAGGCGATGTCACAGGCAACTTGTGCTGCAGGGATCAGGGTCGTGTGGTTGCCCGTGTACTTACCACCCGACCTAGAATACTTGGACATCAAAGCACCTCCATTTCAGGGGTTGGTTTTAGGTTGGGCATGTGTACTTGAAAATTCTTATATGAAATGCAACTCATATAATGAAATATATGAGAAAATTCACGCACTTAGACTTTCGAGCTCGAGATCGGATTGATGCTTTATGGAAAGATGGAAAAGGAGAAGAACAAAAAGAGATTGCCAGAATCCTAGGAGTCCATAAGAGTACTGTCTCCAGGGAGATTAAGATGAGACAGAAAGAAGACGGGACATACTCTGCCACGGCAGCAGAGCAGAAAGCTCAAGTGAAGAGAGGAAATTCTAAGTATCAAGGTATGAAGATTGAACAAAATCCCAGCCTGCGAAGACACATCATCTCTGAGTTAAGACAGTACCAGTCTCCAGATGGTATTGCCGGCAGAGTGAAAGAGGAAGGCTGGCCAGTGCGAGTGTCCGGTGATGCTATCTACCGATGGCTCCGCAGCTCTTTTGGACAGAGACACTGTAAATATTTGTGTACAAAAAGATACCGAAAAAAACCTCAGACCAATACACCTGAAAGGCACATCATCTCCAATATGGTGAGTATTCATAACTTGCCAGCTGATTCTGGGTGGATCACTGAAGGAGATACCTTTCTTTCTCCAAGGAAGGTATCCAAGACTAGTGGTGTGCTAGTTGTTTGGAGAGAATCAAAGCTTTTGAGAGGAGATCTGGTTAAAAGTCTGAGACCGATTCATACCACTAAAGTGATGCGGAAAATCCATTCAGAAAATGCAAGTGATGCCCTGATTCTTGATCAAGGGGGTGAAAACAGAGAGCATGAAAAGTTTAAAGTGGGGACCTATTTCTGCGATCCGGCTTCTCCCAGACAGAAACCTCTGATCGAGAGCAGTATTGGACTATGTAGACGATGGTTCTGGCCCAAGGGAACTAACCTAGCCAAAGTATCCAAAGAAGAGTTTCAAGAAAAGATTGAAATCTTAAACAATAAGTATCGAAAGATTCTTCAGTATCGAAGTGCTAATGAAGTAGCCAGAGAGCATGGTATATTAAAAGCCATTAACTAACGAGTTGCACTTCACCCCAGAATTTACAACTTTCCTCTATGCGCAATGATAGCACAAGTGTAATCTCATGTCAAATGCTTGTTTATTTCATGTAGCAGTTTGATGACTTTTTCATCGGAGACCTGTGAGAATTCATCGTAATAACCACCGATAGCGACGAAATTTGGGTCAGGGTAGAGACAAACGAAATCATCTACTTCATCTGCCATTGCGGTGGCTAGAATGTCCGGAGCTACTGGAACCGCAAGGATGATTTTCTTTGGTTTACGCAGTTTAATATCACTAATCGCCGCCCGGACGGTTAGCCCGGTGGCTAAACCATCGTCAACGATTATGGCTATTTTCCCCGCTATATCGGGCACAAGAATTCCTTTGAGATATAAATTATGTCTTCTGCGCGCTTCTACTTGCGCGTCTTCAAGCAACTCATTAAACTTATCTTCCCCGATTGATAACACCGCTTCTTCGTTTTTGACTACATATCCGTCTTGGCTGACGGCGGCGATCGCAAATTCTGGAAAGTCCGGGTGGCCTATTTTTCTCGCAGTAAGAATGTCAAGTGGCGCTTTAAGGACGCGCGCCACTTCCGCTCCCACCACTACACCGCCGCGGGGTAGAGCGTAGACCACCACATCTTTTTTGGCATAATTCTTCAATCGCTCGGCCAGTTGTTTACCGGCTTCTTCACGGTTTCTGAATTTTGTTGAAGTAAGAGTCATAGACATATAGTAGTTTTATCTACCACGACCATAGTACTGCTTCAAAAGTGCGACATGTTCCTTGTACGTTGGGGTGCAGTGCAAATTGCCATCATCATCATGAAAATAGAACATGCATGTCGTTTTAAGCGGATTTAGAGCGGCTATTATGGCAGCAACGGAAGGGTTGGCTATCGGAGTGGGAGGCAAACCGCTGTACATATAAGTGTTGTAAGGCGACTTGATAAATTTGTCTTGCGGGCGAACCTCTGGCCACCAAACCGCAGTCCTTTTTTTGTTTGCTTTTATATATTGTAGAGTCGCATCGAGCTGGAGATTCATATTGGCAAATATTCGATTCCAAATAATTCCCGAAATGATGCGCATATCATCTGTTCCGATAGTTTCGCGCTGGATTAACGATGCAATTGTAAGCGCGACGTTAAGCGGAACGATTTGGTCCGTCGACGTGCCGTAACGAGAGAGCACATTATTGGCAAAACGTTTATTCACTAAATCTTGAACATCAAGCGGTCTCGCTCCGCTCTTGACTACGTAAATTCCTGGAAAGAATGATCCCTCAGCAAGGGGGAGCCCCTGGCCACTTTGAAGAGACGTGAACTCTTTTCTTTCTTTATCATTCCATCCAAGCACACGAGCAAATACATTGGCCACTTCCTCTTTTCTTAAACCGGCCGAGATTATTACAAATTTCTCACTACTAACTAGGGCCAAGTTTTTGCTCTCCATTATTTGGGAGATAGACACAACAAGTCGCAGTAAAATCTCCTCAAATTTATAAGCCGAGAACAGAATTACCGCTTGAATATCAAAGTTTTGATTTTGAAAATAGGCATCCACCCTCTCATCTTCAATAATAGTTTTATTTATTGGGTCCACGGTAACAGGGAATTGTTCTGCAAAAGGAGGATGGGTACGTCTGTCTTTAATATGTATATATTGCGCAAAGAGGAAAGGCGTAATGAAAACCACGCCGGCCAGGACTGCAATAGATATAACCCAGAATTTAAAATATTTAGTGATCGTACGCATCAAAACAGCATGTAAATAAAGGGTGAGACTGCGCTACTTTGTACCACGATAAGCAATCCTCCGAGGAGAAAAAGCATAATAATGATTGGGAGAAGCCACCAAGCCTTTCTGACTTTCAGAAAATTCCAAGCTTCAGCTATCAGGCCGCTGTTTTTATCATCTTTCATTCTGGTAGAAGTTTCTCTGCCGTCAACTTATCATAGATAGCATTTGCTATCTTAGCATGGCCTTTAACATTCGGGTGGTCGGTATCTTTTGGGCTGATCCTATATCCCATCGCGTCCTCATACCAGACACTTTCACTCGGGGCTAGGTTTAATGAATATAAGCCCACGTCGCGTATAGTCCTGTCTAACTCTTCATGTATTGATTTGAATTCATAATCATCATTAAGCTCATTCCATACCGGCAACAGGACGATCATTACAGGAGTCTCTTTTTCTTTACTTATTTGGGAAATTTTTTCAAACGTTTTTTTATATTCATTCCAACTTGCGGAATTCTCCCCGGTCGTAGTATTTGCCCTGTACATCTCCTTAAGCGGTTTGTTCTCACTTTCATCAGTCACGGATAGCACTAGAGCTCCGAGAGCGCCTTTTCTATTGAGACAGCTAAAGAGTGATGAACGGCTATTTAAGAATCTTATAAAAAGTGGAGGAGCGATAATGACCGTTCCCTCGTCCCAAATATCATTCAAATGGTGCCCCAAAATTATGACATCCGGTTCAAAGTCAAAGATTTTATGCTCAAGAACGAATAGATTCTGATTCATACCGTAACCCATAACCCCGAAATTGAGTACCTCAATTTTCTTGTCGCCGACTGCATTATCTCGAAGCTTCTTCTCTAGAATATCTGGATAACTCTCCTCTTTACTCACTCCATAGCCGAAAGTTACTGAGTCTCCAAGTACAGCGATTCTGAAGGTATTTTCAGGTTTTTTTGTCGTTGTTTCCTCGTCTCTCATACCGTAAGAATTGATTCTGATTTCCTTACCGTAAAGTACTTCTCGAGCATTTGGTATCAGGTCATATATTAAGTTTGACTCCTCGACTAATCGATAGAGACTACGAGGAAGAACTCCATCGTAATCATAATAGTGCTGGCAGTATTGTCGGTTTACTAATATGCGCCCTACTCCTTCTGCAATTCCCCAAAAGATAATAATTGTTGCAAGAGAAACGGAGATGTTAATCAGTAAACTTCTATTCATTACTTTTTCTGGAAATTAAGAACTTTTCTATTACCAGATAGTCTATTTTGGTACCCATCATGCATTTGTAAGCATCAAGGGGGCTACATACTATCGGTTCCCCTCGAACATTAAACGAAGTATTAATAATAATTGGTAACCCAGAAAGTCTACCAAACTCCTTAATGGTTCGATAGTAGAGAGAATTCAATTTCTCTCGGACTGTTTGTAGTCTCGCGCTGCCATCGACGTGTATAACCGAGGGAATTTTGCCGACCCACTCTTTCTTGGTGGGGTAGACCATGAGCATAAAATCAGTTATGGCTGGAAGAGGGTCGTCAACTTCAAAATACTTCAGAGCCTTTTCCCGTAGTACCGCGGGGGCAAAAGGTCTAAATTCTTCGCGATGTTTTACTTTTTTATTCAGGATATCTTGCATTTCTGGATTAAGCGGATTAGCCAAGATGCTTCTGGCGCCTAAAGCTCTTGGTCCCCACTCCATACGTCCTTGGAACCAGCCCACGACGTTATCTTCATAGATGAGTTTGGCTGTCTTGCTTACGAGTTCATCATCGTCTTTAAACTGGTAATACTGAATGTTATTTTCATCTAAAAATTGCTCCACTATTCTGGTCGAGAATTCAGGTCCAAGATAGACATTTTCTAGCACACATTTTCTGTCGTATCGAAGTAAATTATTGTAAACATATAAAGCTGCGCCCATACTGGTACCGCCATCTCCTGCGTCAGGCTGAATCCATACATTTTTAAATAAAGTATTTTTAAGTATTTTCCCATTATAGACGCTGTTCAACGCGACTCCGCCAGCAAGGACCACATTCTCACAACCAGTAAGATGATATGCGTGCTCCAGTATTTTAGTCATTACTTCCTCGAGAATCATCTGCAGCGCGGCAGCAACATCCTTATGCCTTTGGGTAAGCACGGATTCCGGTTTACGGATAGGGCCATCCAAAAGATTACACAGTCTTTTTGATGGCATTTTATTGGCGTGGTGGAAAATGAAGTAGTCAAGATTCAATCTGTAACTGCCATCTTCTTTTATATCTATTGCCCTTTTTAACTTCTGATAATAAGGATTTCCATCTTTATCCATAAGGCCATACGCACTCAATCCCATAACTTTATATTCCGCGTCATTCACATGGAAACCCAAATAAGCAGTGATGGTTGAATACAACAACCCAATAGAGTGAGGAAACACCTGCTCTTTAATAAGCTTGATTGAGTTATTGTCGCCTATACCGATAGTTGTCGTAGTCCATTCGCCTACTCCGTCCACCGTTATAATCGCTGATTGTTTAAAAGGGCTGGCAAGGAACGCACTGGCCGCATGCGCGAGATGATGAGGAATGAAAAAAATGTCTCCGGCGTATTTCAGTTTCTTTCTGACAGTTCTTCTCACTCTGAGCTTCTCATTGATCCAAGAGGGCATAGATTTCAAGAAAGTTTTTATCCCTAACGGAAAAGTTTCAAGATATTGATAAAGCACTCTCTCAAATTTCAGGAAGGGCTTCTCGTAGAAGCCAATATACGAAATATTTTGAATGGTAATATTCTGGCTTTCGAGGCAGTAAGTAATTGCATTAATGGGGAATGATGTATCGTGTTTAATGCGCGTGAACCTTTCTTCTGCCGCGGCGGCTACTACAACCCCATCGCACAAAAGCGTGGCAGATGAATCATGGTAGAAACAGCTAATGCCAAGGATAAAAATATTTTTCATAACTTTTTTCTCCCAAACATTACCCAGTATCCGCCCTCCCGATGCGTTTTCCATATCCATTCAAGCTGTTTATAAAAACGGATAAGAAAATTAGGGTATGTCTCGCCGGTTCTATTCCAAACTCCCGCAATTTCCAGATTGCTTTCGTCAAATGGGTTCAATGACGGCACGGATTGAAAATATTCAATGTCGTTCTTTCTAAACCACCTAAGCACCTCTCCCACGGTATGGGTACTCTCGTGAGGATGAAGATATTGGTCGTTCCACCATCCGCGAATCTTTTCTCGGTCTTCTGTCTTACCAATCTGCAATCTTATAAACCAGTCGTTTAGTCTCTTATTGTTTTTAAATATTTTTGTTGCCAGAAATCGCCTAATCTTCAGCAAAATTCTGCCCGGCTTATTGTAGAGGCCGATAGCGATATAACCTCCAGGTTTGACAAGTTTTAGCGCGTTTGAAAAACCCTGATACGGGTCACCGGTATGATGCAATACTCCGAGACAAAGAGCATAGTCAAATTGGGTCCCTATCCTTAAAACCTCTTCTAGCTGAATAATATCCACCTTCTTTAAATTCAGAGAATCCAGTCCGAGTTTTTTCTTTAGAGCCTGTGCTTTCGCAAGAGATTTATTGGAAAAGTCTACTCCCCAAACCATCTTTCTACGCAAGGCTAGATAAGTAGCCAACTGACCCGTGCCAGTACCTATATCAATAACGGAAGCGTCAGAAGGTATACTTCTATCTAAAATCTTCGAAAACGATTGAGCAGATAATTTCAAGTCTTCTTTAGAGTTGAATCTTTCTAGCTCATAGTCCGGGAAGGGGGTAGTGTTATAAAAAGTCTGTACCGTGGTACTTATCTTGTTTTCCATTGTTGTCAAAATTGTTGATAGTATTCTTCCAGTTTGTGTTCTACAACTGGAACATCTATCCAATATGTTGTCTTATCTACCACTAGTCTGGTATCCAAGAAATGTTTGCCTACGAGCTTGGCAATGATAGCTACTGGGGCGACTCCCAAAATGTACGCGAAAGATAATAGAATATAACTGATAACCCTGTGAATATATTTACCGACAACTTTAAGTATTTTCATTGGTTTCCCCAGTATAACCTAAATATACCGCCAGATTGGAAGAATCGTGATACTATAAAGTAGTGAGCTTTTAACAGCACAACCTAATCTCTAATATGATCCCACTATTTTTAGCACTAATCATCGCATTTGGTGTAGGAGGCACGGTGGTGGCGTCCGACTCCGCGCGCCCAGGTGATCTCTTGTTTCCGGTAGATCGCGCGGTTGAAGACGTGCGCTTTGCCTTTACGCCGGGAGAGCGAAAAGCCGAGCTTAAAATTAAGTTTGCCAACGAGCGGCTCGATGAGTTTGAGTCTATTGTCTCGGACGAGACAGACGAGTCTCGTGATGATACAGCCACAAGCACACGGGGATCAGGATTTTCTGAAGAAGCAGAAAATAACCTCTCGCACGCGCTTGATATTTTGACCTCCCATTTGGCCGAGATACATGGTTTGGCATCAACTACACCGGGTGTCGCACAGGCAATCAGCGTATTAGAAGAGCGACTGTTGAGCGATGCCAACATGCTGCCGCAAGAACTACGCGTAAAGATTCGTGATGACCGTGGCCAAGTTGAGCTACGCACCGAGGATGGCAAGTTCCGAGTTGAGGTGAAACAAGACGGCACTCTCCGTGTGAATATAGAGTCGGAAGATGATGACAATAATGATGAGGTGGAGGATCGTGTCAGTCGCTCAGATGATACGAATAATTCTAACGACGATAGCGACGATAACGATGACGACTCAGACTCTTCGGATGATGATTGAGTCTTATTCTTGCCCTGATTAATGGGCGAATTCAGAACTCTTGATTGGAGACATATTCAGCAGGAATTAGAATTTAGCGGTTTATTAAGTCAGCGTAGTGTTCTAGCATAAAGTTGTGATAGAACTTGTTGTCTGAAATATATTTGTAGACATTAGCAGTCTTATCTGTTGGTTCATTATTAAACTCGGCACATAACTTATCTATTTCCTGCTCATTTTCTGCCGATAGTCTGTATTCCTTGTTTGAGCCATTCTTGAACTGAAAGATAAAAATTATCTCCTCTGCTCCAATAACTTCATTCCAGAATCCGCTGTCTAGCTTGGCCTTAATCAGTTCAATGTATTGAGATAACTTTTCTTCTGGTATTTTCAAGGTTCTATCCCCATCAACCATTGTCTTCTCAATACTGATACCCAAATCTGTAAGATCTTGGTTCTCAATCTGGTTTGCTCCCATTAAATAGCTTAGATAGTGACTCATAGATTTTTATCTAAAACCCCTTTAGAATGATTTTCATACAATTAGTTTTTAATGAAATCCTGAGCTCCGCGGGTAGGATTCGAACCTACGACCAAGCGCTTAACAGGCGCCTGCGCTACCACTGCGCCACCGCGGAGCTCAGGATTTCATCTTAAATTTGAGCTCTACTTCACCCCGCCACGGCGGGGCAAGCTGAGCTATCGCGGAATATGAAGCACTTTATCATGAAATTTTGTATGTTAAAATAGGGGAGTGAAAACGTCTATCCGCTATAAACTAAATATTCAACTAGTCACCTTGATCTGTACTGTTGTGGCCTTAATTCTCGCTGGTTATGTAGCTTACGAGTATTGGCTTCTTAGCAATGAACTTAAGTTAACAGAAAAAGTGAGTTTAGAACAAAGAACTCAATTAGAAAAAGAATTAGAAGAAGTTGAAAAAGACAGACTTAATCTCTCGGAATTATCTAAATATCAGCAATCTATCATTGATTCATTCCAGGGCCAGATTAGTAGTATAGGCAATACTGTCGGTACGCTCGAGAAACTTGCCCAGACGGATAAGGAACTTCTCAAGAAGTATTCGAAAGTGTATTTCTTGAACGAGAATTACGTTCCCGCCAAACTTACCCAAGTAGAAGATATATATATATCGGAAAAAAATGGTGGCAACCTTCTGATCCACGCCGATGTCTGGCCATTTCTTAAAAGGCTTTTAGAAGATGCACGATTGAGGGACACAGAGTTGCTCGTTGCTTCCGCCTTTCGTTCTTTCGATACTCAAGCGTCTCTGAAGTCTGAATACAAGGTTATCTATGGAGCCGGTACGGCTAATCAGTTTTCTGCCGACCAAGGATACTCTGAACATCAACTAGGTACTTCCATGGATTTCACCACGGCGTCTGTAGGGGGCATATTCTCGAAGTTTAAATCAGACCCTGCTTACCAGTGGCTAAAAGATAATGCCCATAAGTATGGCTTCGTACTTTCTTATCCGGAAGGAAATACTTATTATAAATTCGAGCCCTGGCACTGGAGATTTGTCGGTGTCTCACTGGCAGAATTTCTCCACAAAGAAAATAAATATTTCTATGACCTCGACCAGCGCGAGATAGACACTTATCTTATAAAGTTATTCGAATAATCCATATGAAAATAAATATCAAGGCGACTAGCATAGAACTTACCCAAGCCATTTCGGATTACGTGTATAAAAAAATTTCTTCAATTGAAAAATATCTTGATAAAAGTAACACAGACATCATCGCTCAAGTGGAAGTGGGCAGGAGTACGCGCCACCACAAGACCGGCAATATCTTCCGCGCGGAAGTGCATATAACCGGTGTGGGCTTGGATTTATATGCTGTCTCCGAGATGGAAGACCTATATGCGGCTATCGATGTTGTCAAAGATGAGATAGTACACAACGTAGTACAATCGAAAGGCAAGCGACAGACGCTTGCTAAGAAAGGCGCCGGAATGATGAAAAATATTATGAAGGGTTTAAATTTCTTTAAGAAAAAGAACTAAGCATTACCTCTTAAAAAATCTTGCCAGTCCATTTCTCTCTTACCGGCTGGAATAACACGGGTGGGGGAGAATTGGCCATCTTTAATTACAGCATCTTTAATTATTACCCGAGTCTCTTGGCCCGTCTTCTTTTTGAAAAACATATAAGCGCCTGGCCAAGTGCTGTACGCCAAAACTTTTTTTAGATTGAGCTCGGCCGGGTCATTGAGATTCAAAAGACCGTCCTCTTTTTTAATTAGTTTAGTGTAACTAGCCTTGGCATCATTTTGGGGCGCTTCCTCTATTTCACCACTTACCCACTTCGGAAGCAATGCTCCGAGTATCTTGCCGCTGGCTCGTCCGAGTTTCTCCTCCACCACATGGTAATGGTCTGGCCAAGGAGTGATAAGGACTTTTGCCCGTGCGAGTATCGGTCCATGGTCCACCTTCTCGTCCATCCTTATTATCGTGATGCCCAGCTCCTCTTCTTCAAGAATTGCGCCTTGAATTGGCGCCGGGCCGCGCAGTCGTGGCAGGAGCGAAGGATGAACGTTAAGAGTCTTATATCCCGGCAGTTCAATTAATTCTTTCCGCAAAATTTTGCCGAAGGATGCCACCACGAATACGTCCGCTTGGATATTCTTCAATTCTTCTATCGGTAGAGGATCCCTAGCCGAGGTGATGTTAAGCGCGGGAGAAAAACCTGCGAGTTCAAGTTCTTCGAGCACATAGCGAGAGAACTGAGAGCTACCGAAAAAGACGAACTTGATATTTTTTGCCGGGGGTATCTCTCGAAGATTTTCGGCTTTGTCGATAAAGAGAATACCGTCCAGATGATCCATCTCGTGTTGGAAGATTTGAGCCAAGAGCCCTGATGCCCCTCTTTCGAACTGTTTGCCGGTCTCGCCATACGCCCTGATGGTCACTTTCTCGCTCCTTTTAACCTGTCCATATAGCCAGCGGATAGATAAACAGCCCTCTTCCACTTTCTTTTTTTTCTTCGAGGCCTTGATTATCTCCGGATTGATAAAGACTAGATCTTTTGTCTTCGTGATTTTCTTGCTTACTACAAATATCCGCAGACTCTCTCCGATTTGCGGCGCGGCGATAGCCGCGCCGTCTTCTTCGGCATGGAGTGCCTCTCTCATTCTATACAAAATATCTCGAATCTTCTTTGATCCAATACTTTTAATAGGCACAGACTTTGCCTTCTCTCTCAATAAGGGGGCATTTCTCTCTAAAATTTCAGTTTTTATCATTTCGTATTTTAAGGCTGCCAAAAAAACAGCGTGAGAAGTTTGAGCTCTGGGAGCACCTTTTCAAAAAGAAAGCCAGGTCTTGAAGAGAGAGATGGGAGGTTTTTATGGCCACCGCTCTCATGGGTAATTCTTTCATATCGACTGCTTTCCTTTCAGCATTGATTCGCCTATGAAATTCGTCGAGCATCTTCAGGCGTGGATGTTTGAAGAGCCCTTTAACATTGCGATTTTTTAGATTTTCGTCAATAGATTTCATCCTAATATAGAACTATAGTATCATAGCGTTAATGATGGCGAAAAAACTTGGTATAGATCTCGGTACCACTAATACGCTGGTATTCGTGCCAGGTAGGGGTATTGTTTTAAATGAACCTTCGGTCGTCGCGGTTTCCGAAGACAATAAAATTCTTGCCATCGGCGCGGAGGCTAAGATTATGATTGGTCGAACACCTGAAGGCATTTCTGCCTACCGGCCGATGAAGGATGGAGTGATCGCAGACTATCGAGTGACGGAAGCAATGCTTCGTTACTATATAAACAAAGCACTCGGGAAATGGAACATCTTCAAGCCCGATGTCTTGATCTCGGTACCGGCAGGGGTGACCTCTACCGAAAGACGGGCAGTGGTCGAAGCGGCTATCAAAGCAGGAGCTAGGAATGCTTATGTGGTCAAGGAACCGATTCTCGCCGCCATCGGCGCCGGTATTCCTATCCAGGAAGCGGCTGGTCACATGATTGTAGATATCGGTGGTGGAACCACGGACGTGGCGGTTATCGCTCTCGGAGGCATTGTTGCTTCTACTTCTGTCAAAGTGGCCGGCAACAAAATTGATGCCGCCATAGCCGACTATATCAAGAAAAATTTTAATTTGGTTATCGGAGACAAGACAGCCGAAGATATCAAGATTACCATTGGTTCCGCCACACCGATTGACGACGAACTTGTCATGGCGGTGAAGGGTAGGGATTTCGTACTCGGCCTACCTCGCACTATCGAAGTCAAGACCAATGAAGTAGTCAAGGCGATATCAAAAGAGTTGCGCGAGATGATTAAGGCGGTTAAAGAGGTACTTCAAGAAACTCCGCCGGAGCTCTCCTCCGACATCATCGACCGGGGGATTATTATGACCGGCGGTTCCTCCCAGTTGCGCAATTTCCCGGAACTCATGATGCGTCGTACCGGCGTAAAGGCTGTCATGGCCAAAGATGCCTACTTTTGTGTGGCCAAAGGCACTGGCGTAGCGCTGGAGCATCTCGATATGTACAAAAAGAGCATAATTGCAAAGAGGTAGTGGCTATAAAATTTTCTGTAGAAAAAGAGCTTGAGGGAAAGCTCGGCAGAGCAGGAATATTAGAGACATCCCACGGAGTGATACATACTCCAGCTTTTGTGACGGTCGGAACTAAAGCATCTGTCAAAGCGCTTACTCCTGAACAAGTTAAAAGTTTGGGTGCGGAAGTAGTATTAGCCAATACTTATCATCTTTATCTTGAGCCGGGTGCGGAACGTATAAAAAGTTTTGGCGGGTTACACAAGTTTATGAATTGGAGCGGTCCTTTGATGACTGACTCGGGTGGCTTTCAAGTCTTTTCTCTTGGTGCCGCGTACGGTAAAGAGTTATCAAAGATTACTAAGATTGCCGACCCTTCCCAGATGATTACCGAAAGGTCTCTAGATTCTGAAGTGCCGCGCCTTGCAACTATTGGCGCCGATGGCGTCTCATTTCGTTCCCATATCGATGGTTCTCTTCACTACATCACGCCGGAAAAATCAATTGAGATACAGCATAATCTCGGCGCCGATATCATTTTTGCCTTCGACGAATGCACTTCCCCGGCAGAAAGTTTTCGTTACCAGGAGGAAGCTTTAGAGCGTACGCATCGCTGGGCCAAGCGTTCCCTCGATTATCATCATTCCAATGTTCTCAAGAACATTGGAATGAAAAAGCAGGCATTGTTCGGTATTGTGCAGGGTGGTAGGGAAGAATCACTCCGCAAGAGGTCGGCAGAATTTATTGGCAGGCTAGATTTTGACGGCTTCGGCATAGGTGGTTCATTCGCAAAAGAAGATATGGAGACCGTGGTGAGGTGGGTCAATGAAATATTGCCGAAAGAGAAGCCAAGACATCTTCTTGGTATCGGCGAGCCGGAAGACTTATTTATGGGAGTGGAAAATGGTGTGGACCTCTTCGACTGCGTGGCTCCGACAAGAAATGGTCGTGGTGGTACCTTATACACTTCGAAAGGAAAAATAAATATTAGGAACGCAGAATTCAGAGAAGATACTAAGCCAGTGGATGAAGAATGTGGGTGCGAAGTGTGTCAAAAATATTCTCGCGCGTATCTTTGTCATCTCTACCGCGCGCATGAAATGCTCGGTGGCACGCTCGGCTCGATGCATAATCTCTATTTCATTATCAACCTTGTCAAACGCATGCGTGACAGTATTCTCAACGATACTTTTGCCGAATTTAAAAAATCTTTTTTAGAAAAGTATTCATAAAAAGTCGAGAGCCCGCCTAGTTGCAATAGCAACTAGGCGGGCTCTGAGAACATCTCAGGACGGGCTCGGATTACAACAACCTTCTGTTTCGAGTCGCCGAAGCGAAACTCCAGCTCCGGATCCCACTTATTTTCTGGGACGAAAAGCTTCGCCCGGCCGACAGTCGGCACATGAAGCACCGCATTACCGACCTCCAGGTTGAGACGTGTCTGCCTTCTTGCGAACTTCGAGAGGAGCTTGCCGCTCTTGACCTCGTAGAGCCAGAGGGCAATGCCCAGACCGGGTATATCCACATGATCCGGGACAACTCCCATTTTATCCGGTCGGTACTCCAGAAGTCCCAGACCTATAAGCCAAGAGCATTTGTACGTTCGACAGGCCTGTGGACGCTTGGAGTAAACACGACATCCTGAACCAACGTCGCAGTGAAAGCAAATGGTACCACTAGGTTTCTTGAGCTCGGCGACGCCGTGCGTTTTGCAACAAGCCGTGCATCCTCCACAGGTACGTTCTTCGAGCATATTTACCACCCCCTTTCCGAACAGGATCTTACGTCATTTTTAAATAAAGAACAAGACATTTAAAATGGCGAAATACCTAAAAGAGTTATAATCTATGTTTCTTATGGGAATCTTTAAGATCAAAAGAGAGTTCAAACCGGCGGGGGATCAGCCCAAAGCCATAAGGGAACTCTTAGATGGCCTCAAGAAGGGCCTGCGGTACCAGACTCTTTTAGGCGTGACTGGCTCGGGCAAAACTTTTACTGTTGCTAATGTGATAGACAAAATCGGCAAGCCGACGCTTGTGATTGCGCACAACAAGACTTTGGCGGCACAACTGGCGCAAGAGTATCGAGAATTTTTTCCCAACAATGCGGTGCATTATTTCGTTTCCTATTATGATTATTACCAGCCGGAGGCTTATATGCCTGTAACAGATACTTACATTGAGAAAGAAGCGATGATCAATGAGGAGATAGAACGCTTGCGCCACGCTTCCACACAAGCACTTCTAACTCGTAAAGACGTCATCATCGTCGCTTCAGTCTCTTGTATCTATGGTCTCGGTAATCCGGAGGAATATGAGAAAGTAAACCTCAAGTTGGAATTTGCCCAATACATTTCTCGCTCGGATCTTATACGCGATCTTATAAATATTCATTTCACACGTACGAATTCTGATGTGAATCCGGGCACTTTTCGAGCACTTGGAAATACTGTGGAAATTATGCCGGTTTCTGAGCGCATGATCTACAGAATTGAAATTGATAATGAGAGGATTCAGAAAATCCAGAAAATAGATGACGTCTCTCGCGCTGTCCTCAAAGAGCTTCAAGTTTTCTACCTCTTCCCAGCGAAACATTTCATCACCGCCGATGATTCTGCCAAACGCGCGCTTACAAGCATTAAACTAGAGCTCGAAGAGAGATTAGAGGAGCTCAAGAGAGCGGGCAAACTCCTCGAGGCCGAGAGACTTAAACGTCGCACTAGCTATGACCTAGCCATGATTCGCGAGGTTGGCTACACCAACGGTATTGAAAATTATTCGAGACATTTCTCTGGTAAATCTGCCGGCGAGGCGCCTTATACTCTGCTCGACTATTTCCCCAAGAAACCAGATGGTAGCCCTAATTTTCTGACTATTATAGATGAGTCCCATGTGACCGTGCCGCAAATCGGTGGCATGTACGCTGGAGATAAGTCTCGCAAAGATGTTTTGATCGAACACGGTTTCCGCCTACCGTCTGCTCGAGACAATAGGCCACTGCGGTTTGAAGAATTTGAAGAGCGCATTGGACAAGTAATCTTTACTTCCGCAACGCCATCTAAGTACGAAAAAGAACATAGTGAACAAATCATAGAACAAGTTATTCGTCCCACCGGACTGGTTGACCCAGAAGTTTCGGTTAAACCAATTCAATCGAGAGGAACTTACAAAGGTCAAATTCTTGATTTCATAGTAGAAGCCGAAAAGGCGATAGAAAAAGGCGGGCGTGTGATTGCTACTACGCTGACTAAAAAGATGGCGGAAGATTTGTCGGAGTTTTTGAAAGACAAAAATATTAAAGCGCGATATCTGCATAGTGAAATAAAAACTTTAGAACGTATCGAGATTCTCACAGACTTCCGTCGCGGAGAGTTCGACTGTCTAGTAGGAGTGAATCTCTTGAGAGAAGGTTTGGATTTGCCAGAGGTCACTCTGATAGGGATTTTAGACGCGGACAAAGAAGGCTTTTTGCGTTCTGACACTTCTCTCATTCAGATTATTGGGCGGGCGGCACGCAATGTGGAGGGTAGAGTAATTCTCTACGCCGATATTGTCACCGGTTCAATGGAGCGAGCCATAGGCGAGACCTCGCGCCGTCGTACTCTTCAAACCGCTCACAACAAGTCGCATGGCATCACCCCCAAAACAATTATCAAGAAGATTAAAGATATTACGGATACCCTCGAGCGTGAACACCGATCCGCAGTTAATCTGTTGCTCGAGACGGACGAGAAATTTTTTACCAAAAGTCCGAAGAAATTGATTAAAAATAAGAAAAAAGAAATGGAAGAAGCGGTGCGCGATCTTGACTTCGAATCGGCCGCCATTCTGCGAGATGAGATAAAGGCACTTGAAGGACGTTTGTGATACCATAGTATCCTCACCCTATGGGTTGACTCGGGGTGTATTTCGTATATGGATAAAAAAGATTCAAAGGAGGATTTAATTATCGTCAAAGGTGCGCGGACGCATAATCTTAAAAATATTACGGTTGAGATGCCGCGTAATAAAATGATTGTTTTTACTGGTCTTTCCGGTTCCGGCAAGTCGTCACTTGCTTTCGACACTATCTTCGCCGAGGGACAAAGGCGCTACGTAGAGTCACTTTCCTCCTATGCTAGGCAGTTCTTACGCCAGATGCAGAAGCCTGATGTAGATGAGATTATCGGTCTCTCACCAGCTATTTCCATAGATCAGAAGTCCCGTTCGAACAACCCTCGTTCGACGGTGGCGACCATCACCGAAATTTACGACTATCTCCGTATTCTCTACGCGCGTATTGGTCGACCGCATTGTTTGGTTTGCGGTAATGAAATAAAGAAGCTCTCAAACGAAGAAATTAAGAATTTCGTATTGGAAAAAATTGCCGAAAAGAGAGAATTATTTCCGAAAAGTCAGATTGAAATTTTCTCTCCCATTGTTCGAGGTAGGAAAGGTGAATATTACCAGCTTCTCTATGACCTGTTAGGCAGGGGTTACAGCTATGTGCTGGTGGACGGAGTACGGAAGTCACTTCGGGAGAGAATTATTTTGACCAAGACCAAGAAACATGAAATCTCGGTACTGGTGGATTCCTTGAGTCTTGCTGAATTCAAAACGGATGAAAAAAATGCCAATGAGCGTCTGGCGGAGGCGATAGAAAAGGCCATTGGTGAATCGGAGGGGCTTTTGGTGGTTAGATTTAAAGATATGTCTCCCGCTTCGCATAAAGCTACGCAGGATGCTGAAAGCAAGAATGAGTTTTTGCTATCAGCAAAATGGGCATGTCCTAAAGACGGTTTCTCTTTCCCAGAGATAGAACCGCGCCTTTTTTCTTTCAATTCTCCCTATGGCGCTTGCCCTGATTGTAATGGTCTCGGTACCAAGTATTTTTTCGGTACTGAACCGTGTGAACGCTGTAAGGGCAATCGTCTCCGACAAGAGGCTTTGAGTGTGTTAATCGGAGGTAATAATATTGTTGAACTGACGTCGCTTTCTATCAAAGATTGCGATGAATTTTTTAAAAAGCTTAAATTAACTATCCGTGAGAAAAATATTTCTAAAGTAGTGACAAAGGAAATAGAAGCGCGGCTCTCTTTCATGAATGACGTCGGTATCGAATATCTCTCGCTTGATCGCAGGGCCCACACACTCTCTGGCGGGGAAGCTCAGCGTATTCGCCTGGCTAGTCAACTCGGCTCCGGTCTAGTTGGCGCGCTCTATGTACTCGACGAGCCGACCATTGGTCTCCATGCTCGGGACAATGCTCGTCTCATCAAGACACTTCTTAATCTACGCGACCTGGGTAACACTATTATCGTGGTCGAACATGATGAAGAGACCATTTATTCTTCCGATTTTCTGGTCGATATCGGTCCGGGAGCAGGTATTCATGGCGGGAAAGTGGTTGTGACTGGAGATCTCAGCGAACTTTTGCTTAAAAAAGCGAATGAAAGCAAATCTCTGACTCTTGCTTATCTGCGCGGTGAGAAAAATATCGAGACACCAAAGAAGCGCAGAAGCGGAGAGAAAGGCAAAATTGCTATCCGGGCAGGTAAAATTTTCAATATTAAGCATCTCAATGTTGACATTCCGCTTGGCCGATTGGTGGCGGTTACCGGTGTCTCCGGTTCTGGCAAGTCCTCTTTTATCTATGAAATTCTTCACAAGAATCTCCAAGCTCGACTTGACCGACGTTACCGGAGCGCCGAGACTCATAACTGCCAATCTTTTACTGGTTCGGAATATCTAGGTCGCTCAATCTTGATAGACCAATCACCAATCGGCCGGACTCCGCGTTCCAATCCCGCTACTTACACTGGGGCTTTTACCTTCATCCGTGAACTTTTCGCCGAAACATCAGAGGCCCGGGCGCGCGGTTGGAGAGCGAATAGATTTTCTTTCAATGTTAAGGGTGGTCGATGCGAAACTTGTCAGGGTAATGGCATGATTGAAGTAGAAATGCACTTTTTGCCAACGGTTTACGTCCCGTGCGATGTCTGTAACGGCAAGCGCTTTATGAAGGAAACTTTCGAGATAAAATATAACAAAAAGAATATCTACGACATTCTCGAGATGACTGTTGAAGAAGCACTTACGTTTTTTGAAGACATTCCGGCCATTTTTGATAGATTGAAAAGTTTAAACGACGTCGGTCTTGGCTATCTTTGCCTTGGCCAGTCCGCCACCACACTCTCCGGTGGGGAAGCGCAGAGAGTCAAAATTGCTTCCGAACTCTACCGCCCACACTTACAGAAGACTATCTATCTCCTCGACGAGCCGACTATTGGTCTCCACTACGAAGATGTAAAAAAGTTGATTGAAATTCTACAGAAGCTGGTGGACAAGGGCAACACCGTGGTGGTCATCGAGCACAACCTCGATTTTATAAAAAGTGCTGACCATGTGCTCGACATCGGCCCAGAGGCCTGTGATGATGGAGGTAAACTGGTGGCTCAAGGTACTCCAGAAGAAGTGGCAAATACTGACACGCATACTGGCAGATACTTAAAGAAAACTTTGCGTAAGAAGTGAGAATCAAAATGGCGCCGCGGGACAAGCCCCGCGGCGCCACAGTCTCGTCACCTCATGTGCTGAAGATCTCGTCCACTCGCGACTTGGTCATGGATGGTTGTTGACAGATGGAGCACGTCCCGACCTGATATCCGCGGTACTCCTCCCGTCCTTTATGCTTGCACTGATCCTGTACTGCGTCGAGTGCAATCTTGAGGCTGGATATTTCTGCTTCGTGTCCCCTGATCTGTATTGTCAGTAGCACAGCCAGATCTCGGGTCTCTTCGGTCGTCCACCGTGTCGACCAAAGCCTTTCTTGGGTCGTGACCCGCTTCATTTGGGATCCTCCTTGTCTCGTTGTTTTGCATTGTACAACCTGTCTGACTCGAATACTATACTCACTATATGGATAGTCAAGATCTAAAAAGATTTACCTTGCCCGATGCGCCAGGGATCTATTTCTTCAAAAATGGTCCTAAGATTCTCTACATCGGCAAGGCGACGAGTCTCAAAGATAGGGTTAAGAGTTACTTCGCCCGTGATATTCTCATGACGAGAAGTCCCTTGATAGTCAAGATGCTTGCAGAAGCAAAAAAGATTGAGTTCATAGAAACAGATTCAGTACTTGAAGCATTGATTCTCGAAGCCAATGAGATTAAAAAACATCAACCATTCTATAATTCTAGAGAGAAGGATGATAAAAGTTATAATTATGTCACAATAACGCGAGAAGATTTCCCGAAGGTAATAGTCACGCGCGGTTATGGAACGTATGGCCCGTTTCCTTACGGAGGAGGGTTGAAGGAGGCGCTCAAAATTATCCGGAAAATTTTCCCATTCAGAGATAAATGTCTATTAGGAAAAGGCCGCCCGTGTTTCAATGCGCAGCTTGGTCTATGCCCCGGACCATGCGCTGGATGGATATCGAAAAAGAATTATAGAAAAATTATCTACCATCTCAGACTTTTCTTTGAAGCTAAGAAACCTCAACTTATAAAATCTCTTGAGAAAGAGATGAAATTATTTGCCAGAGAACAAAAATTTGAAGATGCCGAAAAGGTCAAAAGACAAATCTTTTCTCTGAAACATATCCAAGACATTGCGCTTATCAAAGAACAATATCAGAGCCCCTCGACTACGCTCGGGGCGATTCGCTCAACGCGAATCGAGGCATATGATATTGCTCACATGTCTGGCACGAATGTGGTTGCTGTGATGACGGTAGTTTTAGACGGAGAATTGGCAAAGAGTCAGTATAGAAAGTTTAAAATTCGGCTTGATAGCAATGACGATATTCTCAGCTTGAAAGAAGTGCTTACAAGAAGGCTTGCTCATCCGGAGTGGAGATTTCCCAATCTCATTGTGGTGGATGGCGGCAGGGGGCAGTTGAATGCCGCCAGAGAAGTTCTTAAAAAAGTTGGTTTGGATATCGCTGTGGCATCTGTAGTCAAAGATGAGAAACACAAAGCCCGAGAGATTCTAGGTAAAAATGTGCAAAATTCGCTTTTGCACAAAGCAATATTTTTGGCAAATGCTGAGGCTCATCGTTTCGCAATCGGTTTCCACCGCAGGCTTCGTGGCAAAGAATTTCGTATCTAGTGCTATAATTTTGTTATGGCAATTTTTTCTCCACATACTCGGGTGGCAGTAATCCGGGGAGGGCAGTCTAGCGGCTATGATGATTCCCTTAAGACGGGCGAACACATCCTTTCAGCCTTGCGGGATATGTCGGAGACCTACGAACCATTAGATATTTTTATCTCCAAAGATGGCGAATGGCACCGCGGAGGGTTGGTACATGAGCCACATCGCGCTCTAGAGTATGTGGATATAGTTTGGAATGCGCTTCATGGCTTGTACGGAGAAGATGGCCAAGTACAGAGGATTCTTGAGAGTTTGCAAATTCCTTTCACCGGCTCGAGCGCCGTAGCCTCGGCACTTGCCATGAACAAAGATATGGCCAAACGTCTATACCAAGAGCATTCTCTCTTAACTCCCGCGCACGAACTTATTACCGAAGATAACTTGAACGAAGATCGACTGATTGACATTTTCAGAAGCTATCTTCCTCCGATGGTAGTCAAGCCTACCCGTCGATCTGGTATGTCTCTAGTACATACCTTCGATGAGCTCAAACAATCAATCAAGGAAGCTTTCTCTCACTCGCCACGAGTGTTAGTTGAGGAGTTTATCAAAGGTGACGAGATATCTTGTACTGTGATTGAGGGCGCTAAGGGGGAAAAATTTTACGCTCTTCTGCCATCGAGCAAATTTGAATTGAAATTAGCAGTAGAAGAAAATAAGCAGATAGAAAGGATGGCGAGGCAGGCACATGAAGTGCTTGGACTCTCCCACTACTCCAGTTCTAACTTCATCATTACGCCTCGAAAGAAGATTTATATATTGAAAACTAACTCATTGCCGGCGCTTCATAAAGATTCTTTGACGCATGGCTCACTTCACGCTGATGGTTGGCATCCTCGCGACTTCGTCAGCCATGTGCTAAAGCTTGCGATATAAATACAATCTATATGTTTGACAGAGCGCGTTGAATTTAGATACACTCTACAATAGAATCTCGGCGGGGGAAAACGGTGAACTCTTCGAGAGAGCGGGGGAAAAATGACGGCCGTCCTGAACAGGAGCGTCGTTTCGCCAGGAGTCGTTTGCATTGCGTGTTATACCATGCTTGGGTCCGCCGAGGAGTCGGTGCGGGGTGTGCGCGACCACAAGGAGGGGCCGCTTCACCACTTCTGCGCCACACCGGCGGAGAGGCGGGTGAATTCCGCAAGAGCTTCTCGGTTTCACTTGATCTTGATGAACGGCAACGGGAACGGCGCTTCAGCGAACCCGAACCAGTAGATGTAACACGGGCCGTAGACACTTCGACGAAGGGAGGATAGAGTAGTAAAGCGAAATGGCTCGTCGCACCCCCGCCGAGCCAGAGGCAGCTGCCCAAGTACAAGGCCGCTGTCGACCCCGGGGAGGACATCCACTCCTCGGGGCTTTCTTTTTCGGCAATTTCCTGTTTGGTGGACCTAGCGAGAATCGCACTCGCGACTCGTCCATGCCATGGACGCGTGTTACTACTATACCATAGGCCCTTTTTCCATATTTTAATTGATTTTTTGGTTTCTGTCCTCTATACTTTCGTTTTATTAGGCCCTTAGCTTAGTTGTCCCGATTTTTCATAACCTAAGGTTATAGGAAAATCGAGGATCCGCGTCCACGATTCGTAACGAATCAGGACGGGAGTAGAGCGCCTCATTTGTTCCGATTATGATTTTAAATGTTTTATACATATATACTGCAATCAGATAATAATTCGTTTTATATCGGGAGTTGCAAAAATATTCCTAAGCGGTTGCTGTTGCATAATAAACTAAAAGTTAGATCAACAAAGCGGTATGCGCCTTGGCAACTAGTATATTTTGAAGTCTATGAAAAATTGAGCGATGCTCGACATAGAGAGAAGCAGATAAAATCATGGAAGAAGCGAGAAAAAGTTGCAAAATTGGTAAAAACATTTAAAATTGCATAATCGAGAATCCTCGAAAACAAAGGTGGGCCCTTAGCTCATCTGGCTAGAGCGCCTCATTTGCAATGAGGAGGTGGCAGGTTCGAGTCCTGTAGGGTCCACCTTTGTTTTCGGGACAATGCTGAAAGTTCTATCTGGTGGGAAATTATGAACCTTGAACGAAACTATTTTGAGGGAAACTGACTCGCCTCCGCTTGGTTCGACCAAGCTCACCACAAGTCTCTCCGGCGGGACGCTCAGGCGCGGCGGAAGGAATGGAATTAATTGTATCTACTTATCCATATGAATGTTTATGTATGATTATTAAACTTAGGAGACTAATCGTAAATTTTTCTAGTTAAAAACTAAGTGCAAAAATAGGCCTATATATCGATCTATATATCTCTCAATACTCTTTACATTCTTTGCTATGGTGGTAGTTGGAAGTATGTTAAAATTATTTAGAGGACCGAACATAAAATATTATGATAAAATATTTCACGAGTTATAAACAAATTCTACTCCTTGCTTTCTTTTTCTTTGTTCTATTTGGGGGTTATTTTTTGACTGCAGAGGCACAAGTGGTTGCTCCAAAAGGGCTCTATTTTCTTGAAATCACTTCTCCGAGAGATTCTCCTTTTGGCAGCTACAAAAGGTATCACGATTTTCATAAAATAAATGGAACCTATTTTATTCAGGCTTGGCTTTTCACTCCACCTGGCGGCACCATACCTTGCTATCCGGGTAGAACCGATTGTCCAGTAAACAAAAGACTTAACCCATGGCCAACAATATGGCTCACCCTGGATGGCGTTAGAATCACTGGCCCGATAAATGCGCCTCCTTATCAGACTTCTCTGAATACAAGACTCTATGAGGATGGAAGCCATGTTGTGGGCGCAGATGTCATAGCGAATGATGGATCTGACATACAGGTGGTTGCAGCTACAGTCACCATAGACAATACAATAGGTGGCAGAACAGGACCTCAAAGGGTAGCAGCCTGCCCGGTTAAGTATGATTTGGAAAAAGGATTAAGACCCGGCTGTGACTGGTCCACTTATCCTGGCAGTTATCCGGGGCTTTCAGGCTTTCCTCTTCCAGATACAAGGCCAGGAACGCTATATACTTCGCTTGTCTCTTCAAAAGATTTGTGGGTAGAAAGAATGACCACGACAGGAAATTTTCTTTACAAATTCTATGAAACTCCCGGAAACCATATAACAATCTTGCCCAGGCAAAGATATGCCCATGCAGACCTGAATTATCCATTAATTCCATTAGTCGACGGGCCTAGAAACGTAAATCAGGAAGGTTACCTTGTAGGCGGATATGTTGACAAAACCAACGGCGACTTATATGCCATTGCCACCCAAGGTAATTTCGTACAGATAACAACTAGAGGGGACATAATAACCCATGCGGGCCAAAGATTGAAATTAGGAGTTAATCCATATTTTTGGAATTCAGGGTTCGTTAATTTGTTTGGTTCGTCCGGTCCTCCATTCGCCGGCAGCAGAAGTGAGATAATCGGCAATTTTGTGGATGGGCCGAAAGGCTTGAAAGAGCCATGGGACGTTGTGCAAGATCCTTTAGATCCTACAGGCAAAACAGCTTACATTTCTGATACGTTGAATCACAGAATTGTAAAAGTAGATATGAAGACTTTGCCGGCAACAGTAACCACATATGCGGGTAGCTTAATAAAGACAAGAGGTTACAAAGATGGCGTTGGAACGGAAGCACTATTCAACGAGCCTTGGGGGCTTGCAATTGATGCAAGCGGCAATCTTTACGTTACTGACAGATTGAATCACGCTTTGAGAAAGATAGATACAAGCAGAAAAGTCACAACTATTATAAAATCTGCAAAAAATCCTGGAAACGCAGGAATTACAGACAACTACAGAACGGTTGGAACATCGGGCTTGTCTTTGGCAGCAAGACAATCTATGTACATGATAAATGGCAATTTGAGTAGCGCCTCATTAATATTTCCTGAAGGGCTTGAATTTAATTCTGAGGGAAAACTGATTGTTGCAGAGAATTTCATGATGACTCTGAGAAAAATTGATCTGGCAACCAACAACATTAGCGCCATGGGCACGATACCATCGGCAAATGATGCAAATCTGAAAAATATCAATATAAACATCGATACAGAAGGCACATGCGGTCCCAAAGATGATATTTTAATTGCTACATTTGCGCAAACAGGACCCTGGAGATTGAATGCCAATGGCGGGTACAGGGGAAATTTGTTCACTATTAGCAATAAAATAGAATTGCCGACAGGAAGGGCCAATACGATGGTTGATGTTCAGTATCCTTGGCTTGCTATTTGCGGAAACGGCGCAATATGGACGAATGGAGCAGCAACCCAGGGTGTTTTCAGAACAACGCTTGCAAAAACAACCGATCCTGTTATGTCAGCCAGCGATATTGGAAGATATAGTTCAGGGAGACAGATTTACAAATCAGGAGGTTTGAGTACCTTTCCACCAAGGCCTTCGTTTGAATTAACGCATGGAGTAGACGGGATAAATCATAACGGCAATTTTCCGTCATTTGATGAACTAAACAGCGCAAGCGATGATGAACTGAAAACACAGATACAAGCAGGATGGGGAAGCTCAACAGGCCCGAGGCCGGAGATAAGCGGCAGAGACTTGGACAACCTGATCTTTTATATAAGATGGAACTGCGTGCCTTGCATAAGATCGGGCAACATCAGAGCTACTCCTTTGCCGGGCGATATAACAGCGCCAATAATAAGTGGCATTACGATTGAAGAAAGAGCACTTACAAGCGCCAAAATAAAATGGACAACAAGTGAGCCGACAGTCGGATTTATAAAATTCTGGCGGACTGCGCCACATGGGGGATTCTCCAATGTCGAAGATAGTTATAAAACTAATCATGAAGTTACAGTAACAGGATTGTCGCCCGGCATTACTTATTTCTATACGATACGATCCAAAGATGAGCCGGGCAATCAGGCTGTAAGTTCGGTTCTGGTTTTTACCACCATCAATGACGGCAGTACTGATACAGTTAAACCCTCCGTGACAATTACAAATCCGATAAACGATTCCACCGTGACAGGAACAATAACGATTTCAGCAGTAGCCAGCGATGACAAAGGTGTTGCGGGCGTGCAATTTCAAGTAGATGGTGTAAATTTCGGCAGCGAAGATCAAACAGCGCCATATTCTGTTTCGTGGGATACTGCAACAGCACTGGCTGGTATACACAGGATAAATGCGATTGCAAGAGATGCGGCGGGTAATACAGCGGGTGCAATACCCGTCTTTGTAAAAATTAATGTGATTTCCCCATCAACACTAATCAAAGCTGTTAAAAGTGGTTTGTGGAGCAACATGACGACATGGGACAGGGGGAGGATACCTAACGCAACGGATGACGTGGAGATCTCTAACTCCATTGTGACATACGATATGGGGCCTTCGAGTATGGCTGCTGAGGCAAAGACAATTACCATTGCGGGTAGCGGAGTTTTATCGTTTTCACGAACCAAATCAACCCAGCTTGATATGGACGGAAGTATTATGGTTCTCGAGGGAGGAAAACTTGATGTGGGAACAACAAGCTCGCCGATTCCTGCGGGTATTAATGCCAGGATTGGTTTCAATGTTCCCAACGACCGGTTGTTTCTCGGCGGCAACGCAACCGGGCCCGACCCGATGATGCCTATGCTTATCCCGGCAGATATTGGCGTGTGGACGATGGGGACAGGCTCACGAGCTGATTTCTATGGAGCCCCGAAACCAAAAGTGTGGACTAAACTTGTCGGAGACTCGAGTGCGGGTTCTCTAGTGGTTACATTGAAAGATACGCCACTCGGGTGGCGCGTGGGGGATAAAGTACTTGTGACATCATCGAGTAATAATGCTGATCAGTCAGAGGTCAAGTCAATTAGTGCGATTAATGGCAATAAAATTACTCTCAATGTTCCACTGCTTTTTGAGCACAAAGGAACTTTGCGTGCATACAATACAGTAACAAAAAATAGCCGCATTGTTCCTCTTTCTGGGGGATTGCTTGCTGATGAAATTTTTGTGCGCGAGCAGGCAGAAGTTGCCTTGCTAACCCAAAACGTGCAAGTAGTTTCAAATTTGGTAAAAGAGAACGACCCCAATCACCGTGCTCACCTCGCCTACATGATGGGAGCAAGAGGATCACTCGCGTATACAGAGTTCAGGGACCTGGGGCCAAGGGGCAAGATGGGGCGCTACCCTGTTCATCTCCATAAACTTGGGGATGCAGCTGTTGGAACATTGATCAAAGGCATTTCTATCTGGAGCTCTGTATTGTCACCAATGAATAAATGCATAGTCATCCATTCCTCAAATGGCATAACTGTTCAGGATTCTGTGGGGTTCAATGCGCAAGGAACATGCTATTATTTTGAAGAAGCGGATGAACTGGGCAATACACTGGAAAATAATCTCGGCGTGCTGGTGCATTTCCCGGAAGAATTATTCAACACTGCCGTGGCTTCCGCTTTCAGTTATGATCCACGATCGAGTTCTGTTTTCTGGTACCGAGAGGGTAATACGTTTCGAAACAATGTTGCGGTTAGCGGCAAAAAGGATGTAGCGGGATTCTGGCTTACGCCGAATTTAGGAGCAAAAGGTTCAGCCCCGACAATTTTTGACGGCAATGAATCTCATTCAAATAATTTTGGTTATATCTATTCTGGCGATGATAAGTTGACTGCATCACTCACCCGCGGATTTCTCTGGCGCAATACCGTTGGCCTGGATTCGCAAGGCTCTCTTGTTAAAACAACAACAAGCAATACGCTTTTCTATCAAAATGGGACGTATTTTCTACCGCCCATGCCTGGCGTACTCGACTCAAATATAGTGATTGAGTCGTTTCTTTCGCCAACCGTCAAATTTAATATCAATGATCGTGTACAAACCACCGCGACCTTAAATGTTCGTTTTTCTCCAAGCATATCAGGAATAATCATAGGTACACAGCCGACAGCGGCTTTGGGCACGGTTATTGGCGGCCCAACCGTAGCAGACGGATACAACTGGTGGCAGATTAACTATGACAACGCGCCTGATGGCTGGTCTGTGGGGGATTACCTCCAAACGTATGTCGCGCCTTCTCCAACCGCTCCCACTCTCACCCTTTCCGCAAGTCCCACAACAATTACTTCCGGAAGTTCTGTGATACTAACATGGTTTTCAACTAACGCTACATCCTGCACCGCTTCCGGCACTTGGTCAGGAAATAAGGCAATATCAGACACGCAAGGCACGCAAGTTGTAAATCCTGCAGTAACTTCCACATATACACTTACATGTACCGGAGCCGGAGGAAGCGCTACGAAGTCCGTGATCGTGACCGTAACCGTGAGTACGGCAACCGACTCTGTTCTTCCCACTGTTTTCATCACTACTCCCACATCAGGCGCGACTGTCTCCGGCTCGTCAGTCGCAGTGAGCGCGAATGCTTCAGATAACGTTGGTGTCACTAAAGTAGGGCTTTGGAAAAATGGTAACCACTTTCTCACTGACGTTGTCTCGCCCTTTGTATTTTATTGGGATACCACTTCTGAAGTAAATGGTTCATACTCCTTACAAGCAAGAGCCTATGACGCGGCAGGAAATATTGGCCTGTCGCCAACTATTGCCGTGATAGTAAATAATATAGCTACTAATCCGGTTCTCGGATTCCCACTTATTCTTCAAGGTCCGAATGTTCCAGAATCAAAGATCGCAGTAGTCTCGACAGGCTCGGTTGACCCGAGGATCTATCAGGATGTTGTTCTCGAACTGTCAGCCTATGATGCTAATATTGCCGACGAAGGAGAGCTCTATGTTAACGGGAATGGTCCCATCCCTCTTTTTGGCAACAGCGCAAAGGGAGCGAATGTATACAATGTAGTTATGATACGTGTCTCGACACCAGCAAGTTGGTGGAAGGCAGGCGATAACACTCTGCGATTCACCCACACAAAGACAGCCGGCTATAGGGTTGATGCTATCCAACTTAACTTCATAGGCGTACCACAGACGACAAGCGCACGACCATCAGACTCTTTATGGGCCAGAAGCATAGCTAGTGTCCAATCAGGTATTGGTGAGTGGTTGTCTATCGGTCGCCATGCTCTGGGAAGTGTCGTTGCGTCATATCAAAATCTTATCTCCGAGCTTGTAGGATGGCTTGTCAGGTAGAAAAAACCTCGAAGTCACAAACGCGACGTTTTTTAATCCTTACTTCCACCGCGTCTTTATGTACTCCTCTGTTTCGCTCATGGAAAATGGTTGGGTTGAATTGCCTACACGGACAAAGAAGTCTTCTTTTTGACCGCCGTTAGAAAGATATGCTGGTCGGTGACTTTCTCCCACAGACACTAGGCAGATCTCAACGCCCTTTATTTTTTCAAACTTCACGCTGACATATTTCGCAAACGGCAGTCCAATCATAGTTTTTACAAGCATACTTAGGTGGTTTTCGAATCCGTCACGGTTTTTCTTTGGCAGAGTTTTATAATCATCTTCCAACCCTACGACACTTCCGTCATCGCTGACACCAATGAGAATCGTCCCGCCCTTGGCGTTGAGAAAGGCCACAATAGTTTTCATAACCATCCGCTCTACTTCCTTATTGACTATCTTTCTACGCCTATCATAGCGGAGAGTTTCTTTGAATTCAGTCAGAAATCCTTCTCCTTCTTCGATAATATGAGAAACATTATACATGGGCAACCGTCCAGATGAGTTATGCGACATTTGCTTTATAACATGCACATACTCATCTGCGTTTGAGACGTTTTTTATTTTTGTAGTTCCGCCGGCGTTATGGTGGATGATAATAGTGGCATGGCGCATCATCCGACCGAGCGGGGAATGATATGTTTCAATCGATACCACATCGGAAAGGGTGACTGACTTGCGATGGCGAAACAAGAGACCGGATTTTTTGGTAATTTCCTTTTCGGTTATCTCAAAATGCGCAAAATACCAATCGAGAAAAAGTAGTGAGACATAAACTAATTGGAAGAGAGAGAAAACAAGGATTAGAAATATGTCGTAGCGGACGAACTTGTCCAGACCCCAGCTCCTGTATAGCATCTCATAGTTTTGAAGAAACGATATGGCATAAAGAAAGACGGCAGCCATAGTTTCCATCACCAGCACATTCCTTAGAAAAACTAAAGGCCCTTCTTTGAGTATTACCCTACGCATAATGACATTTTAACATAACAAGCTCTACTGATATAATTACTCCACCTTGTTTGAGATAATTCACGTTCTCGTTATATCCATGCTTCCGGTCGTCGAGCTTAGGGGGGCGATTCCTTTTGCCATAGCGACTTATGGTTTCTCCGCATGGGAGGCTCTCTCGGTGGCCGTGATTGGAAACATCATTCCCGCGTTTATTCTCGTCCCATTTATCGGCAGGGCAAGTGTTTTTCTTTCCGAAAAATCCGATCTCTGGAAAAGTTTTTTTTCCTACTTTCTAGCGAGAACCAGAAATAATCACGCGAAGAAATTTGAGCTATTAAAAGAATTCGCGTTGGTGGTGTTAGTGGCGATACCCCTGCCACTTACCGGCGTTTGGACGGCGTCATTAGTCGCCTACATTTTCGATATACCATCCCGTAAGGCAATTCCTCTGATATTCATCGGCGTCATCATCGCTGGGATGATTGTAACTCTCGCCACCTTGGGATTAATCACAATTTTCTTCTAGCACTGATATTTAAAAATTTTGTTATCCACACCTATTTTATTTATCAGGATGGCATATAATTTTTGCTATGGCATCTGGAATACGAATTGCAATTAACCTTAACAACTGCGCCGGACCACTGACTGTCAAAGATGGTGCACTTCTTGAACTTGAAAAAGCGATCGGTTCGGTTGAAGTTACAGTTCTTGGGCAGTATCATCGTATTTTCTCTGACGATACAGTAACGTGGGTTGCGGTTCTACAAGAATCTCATGTTACTGTTAGCGCGTATCTTGACGCTCGACATGTGACGATCGATGTTCATATGTGCAACGAAACAAAAGATAACACCGAACTCGCGCGACAGGTTGCTCATGCTCTCTCCGATATATTTAAAACTAAAAATGTCAAATGGGGCGAAGAGAAATGGGTATCAGAATAGCAGGTTTGACTTTAACTATCAACTGTAGTATACTGCTAAGCAGACTGGAGTTAAATTGAACAAGAAGGGAGAATCCTGATGAGGATATTGGTGGTGGAAGACGATGACATGGTCCGCAACTTGGTGGAGGAGGTGCTTCACGAAGCTCGCCACACGGCTGTGTTGGTTAGCAACGGTCAAGAGGCAGGGGAGCTTCTTGACCGGGGGGAAAAGTTTGATCACATCATCTCCGCCGGGATGAACGGGGCCGAGCTTCTCCGGCGGGTGAGAGGGGACAGCCAGACCGCCGGCGTCCCCTTCATCCTCATGAGTGGGGCCGATCCGGCTCCATTCAAGGAGGTCTGCGCTCGGTATTCCGCCGAGTTCCTCGCGAAGCCCTTCTCAATCGATGGGCTGCTTGCTCTGGTGGGAGCGGGAGAGGGAGTGGAAGTGGGGGTGGCGCCGGACATCTTGGATCTTCTGTAAACTCCCCAACCCTGGGCCCAACGCCCCGCGCTGACCTTCTCGGTCTGGCGCGGGGCTTTTTCTATGCTATAATAATAGTTGGTATAACATTTAACCATTAGAATCATAATTTATGGATGAAAAAGTTATTGGATATTGTGTGAAGTGCAGAGTTAAACCAGGGCGAGAGATGAAAGATGTCAAAGTAGTAGAAATAAAGCCTGGCCGACCGGCAGCCAAGGGTGTTTGCACGGTATGCGGTACAGGTATGTACAAAATTCTCAGTAAGGATGGTGCCGCCAAGCTAAAGAAGTCAGTCTAATTTAGAGCGATTAAATGAAGAAGGTTTGTTCGTGGCCCAAGGGCGAACCCTTGATGGTGAAGTACCACGACAAGGAGTGGGGTAAGCCGGTTCGAAGGGACCGGAAGATTTTTGAATTTCTTGTTCTTGAGAGTGCTCAAGCCGGGCTCTCTTGGCTTACAATCTTGAGGAAGAGGGAGGGTTATAGACACGCTTTCGCCGACTTTGAACCTTCCTCGGTGGCGCGGTTTAGCGCGCAAGACATTTCCAGACTCACGAAGAATCGCAATATTATTAGAAACCGGCTGAAAATCGAAGCGGCCATCAACAACGCCAAAAGATTCCTGGAAGTACAGAAAGAATTTGGCACTTTTAGTAAATACATGTGGAGTTTTGTTAAGGGACGACCAATTGACGGCAAACGTCAGAGCTTAAAAGATTTGCCTGCTACAAGTAAGGAGTCGGAAACTTTTACTAAAGATTTGAAAAGGCGTGGCTTCAAGTTTCTTGGCCCAATTGTCATCTACGCGCATATGCAAGCGGTCGGGATGGTGAATGACCATGTCCTGTCCTGCTTCCGCCATAAAGAATTAAAAACAGTAAAGTCTTGCTTTATGTCTACACGTGAGTAGTATTCCCAATAGAAACGTAAAGATGTTCCTAACTTCGAACCCAGTAATCTAGAGGAAAGGGGAATCACATGGCGACCGCTCTTTTGTGGGAGTGCGATACACGAGACCTTGTTTCATTTGCTGAGAGTCTCCGCGCGCTGGACTGGGACATTCTCGCTTCGGCGGGAACGGCCAAGTATCTCAACGGACAGGGGGTTTCGGTTCGAGATGTCGCGGAGTTGGTAAGACTGCCCGCCCCCGGCCATAAGGACGTACTTTCCTCCGAGATTCAAGCCGCCCTCTTGGCGGGTGATTCGCTGGAAGACCGGGCAGAGCTCGCAAGGACCGGAGTACCGAGGATTGACCTGGTCTATGTCAATCTCTACCCGCTAGCAGAAGAGGTAGGGAACCCGAATTGCACACTGGAATCGGTGATCAAGAAGACCGACATCAACAGCCTTATGTTGTTGCTTCTCGCCGCCCAGGGTCGCCGATTCGTGATATGTTCTCGGGAACAGATCTCGGAGATCCTGGACTACCTTATGGAACAGTTGCAATCACCGAAGCCTCCCGACGAGCATGAGCGGTTCATCTCTTCGCTGGTCTGGCGTGCTGAAGTGACGGTAGCCCGATACTGCCGTGTTTCCGCGGACTGGCATTACAGTTACGCGGAGGCTCATCGCTAGGAGGTGGTCGGTATCAAGGGGGTGTCCGCCTGCTGGCGGCGCCCCCTTTTCTTTTTTTAGGTTGATTTTTTGATGGTAATATCAATCTATGGATTTGAGAAAGATAGCCATTGCTCTTGTTGTCTTTGCGGCAGTTTTAATCACCTGGAATTATCAGAGGTCAGCCAAGACTCTCTTTCCGTGTCAAGAACCAATCGCTTATACCATCGGCGCTTTCGATAGAAAATTTGGTATTTCACAAAAATATTTTCTAGACGCGCTTAGCGAAGCGGAAGCAATTTGGGAAGATTCGATTGACAAAGAACTCTTTGTCTACGCGCCGGAAAATGGTGAATTGCTAGTTAATCTTATTTACGACTATCGCCAAGAAGTGACGGGCACTCTCTCCGGTCTCGAGGATGTACTAGAAGAAAATGAGGCTACGTATAAAGCACTTCAGAATAAATACGCTGGATTGAAAGTGGAATATAACAATGAAAAAAGCATCTACGATGCGCGTGCCTCTGCCTTTAACGAACGAGAAGCCTCCTACCAACAAAAGGTTGAGACTTGGAATTCTGGCAAGAGAACTTCCAGAGAACAATTTGATGAGTTAGAGAGAGAAAAGAGAGCACTCGAAACGGAAGTCCGAGAATTGAAGGTCTTGGAGACACGGCTCAATGAAATGGTTAGAGTTATCAATACCCTCGTGGGAACACTTAATCGTCTTGCTAAATCACTCAACCTTAGTGTAGAAAAATATAATACTATCGGCGCCTCGCGTGGCGAGACATTCACTGGAGGAATCTATCATAGCGCTGAAGGAGTCCAAGAAATTGATGTGTACGAGTTTAGTAGTCGGGATAAATTGGTGCGAATTCTAGCGCATGAGTTTGGTCACGCGCTTGGACTGGAGCATAACGATGACCCGAAGGCTGTCATGTATCGTTTGAATGAGGGCGATACTAAAGTCTTGACTGCAAGTGATATCGCAGCACTCCAGACACTCTGTTATACTAAAGATATTAAAAATTGATAAATAAAATTTATGGCAAAAGGCAATAACGCTCGAAAGAAAGAGAAGAAGAAACCAAAGCAAGAAAAGAAGAAATAGTTCGACCCTTCAACAAGCTCAGGATAAACAAGCTCACTATAAATAGCAAATGGGAGTATTCAAGAGTTTTCTGCTCAAGCAGGCACTGAAGGCGAAGATGAAAGACGTACCGGAAGCGGAGCGGGAGAAAATGCTAGCGCTTATGGAAAAGAATCCGGATTTTTTTAAAAAAATCGGCGAAGAGGTGCAAAAGCGAGTAAAAAAGGGTCAAAGCGAGATGGCTGCCACGATGGTGGTGATGCGGGAGCATCAGGCCGAATTGCAGAAATTAATGAAGTAGTTCGATAAACTCACCATAAATAAAAAATGTTTGGATTCGGAAACAAAAAGAAAAAAATTTTCATCCTGCTTGGCCATCCGGACAACGACAGCCTGAATTGTACCCTAGCTGATGAGTACCAGAGAGGGGCGGAGGAGATGGGACATGAAGTGCGGCGAATGAATATCAGCGAGATACAATTTGACCCGATTCTTCATCATGGGTACAGATTGATACAGGAACTTGAACCAGATTTACTTGCGTTCCAAGAGAATGTCAGGTGGTGCGAACACTTTGTCATCTTTTATCCATCTTGGTGGTCTACTATGCCAGCGATTCTCAAAGGTCTCATTGACCGCACGTGGTTACCGGGCTTCGCTTACCAATTTACTCACGGAGGCAATCTATGGAAAAGACTTTTAGGAGGCAGGAGCGCTACTATGCTCATCACCTCTGATACGGCTCCGCTTATCCAACGCATTGTCTTCGGCGATACGACCAATGAGTTAAGAAAAGGAATCCTGTGGTTTGCCGGTTTCTCTCCTATCCGTGTCTACAAATTTGGCTATCTCAAACACTTCGGTATATGGCGACGTGAACGTATGAAGCGCAAAGTTTATAACCTTGGGAGGAAAGCGAAATGAAAAAAGGCCAGGCGCGCGGTGCGCCTGGCCTCCTGTTTCCTGTTTCAGCTCACCATCCACTCGTCGGGGTCGGGCTGTTTGAATTGCCCCGCTGTGGGGCCATCCTTGCGGGGCGATTCATGCTTGCGGTGAGGGACTATCAGCTCGCCCAGGTCCCGGAGGATCTGGTGAACCTGGGACGCATCACATGGGCGGGTCTCAACACCGAACTTCCGACCGAGGTGCAACACAAACGCCTCGGTGTTTCCCATCCGGACATTGCCGTCCTCCTCCCAGAGGAAGACTCGCCTCATCACCCCGGGGTTGTCCGGCACCGGTGCAACCCCTTCGTACGAGTTAATAATGTATCCGAGCACATCGTCGCGGGTCATCCAGCCATTAGCCGGCTTGGGCATCTGTCTCCGTCCTTTCGTGATGAATGGGTGGGACTTCCGCTCGGTTTCTACCCTACATTATATTACAAGATATAGGTATATGTCAAGAAACGTATTAAAATGGTTCGCTATTTTAATTAAATCTCATTATGATTTAGTGAGAGGTAGATTATCTACCAAGATATCAACCAGCTCTTTAACCAGTTCTTTTTAGAGAGGGGAGGGTCTCATGAATCGATCCATTATTCAAGGCGGAATGGGGATCTACATATCGAGCCCTCATCTCGCCAACACGTGCTCTCGGGCCGGTGTTCTTGGCACAGTGTCGTGCACCGGGGCTGAGCGTGTCCTAGTGCACCTTCTCCAACTTGGAGACATAGGAGGTCACTATCGCCGGGCGTTGTCACACTTTCCGTTTCCGGAAATCACGGAGCGGATCTTGGCAAAGTACTTCATCGAAGGTGGTAAGCCCGTCGATCAAGATTTCAAGGAGGTGCCGCTGTTTTCTATGCGGCCACGCCGTGACTTGATCGAGCTTGCCATCGCGGCTAGCTTCGTTCTCGTCTGGCTTGCCAAAGAGGGGCATGATGGTCCGATAAGCGTCAACTATCTGGAGAAGCTCCAAATCGGACACATCTACCATCTTACGGGGGCGGCACTCGCGGGCGTCGACTTCGTGACGATGGGGGCCGGGCTTACACTTCAAATCCCGGGAGTACTCGACGCGATAGTATCGGGAGGAAATCCTTCCTATAGAGTGTATGTGGAAGGAAGCACAAGGGGAAATGAAACAATCAGCTTCAATCCGCGCGAATTTCTCGGGGAGAAATTTCCCCGAGAACTCAAACGGCCCGGCTTTCTGCCGATCGTCTCTACAGATGTACTGGCGAAACTCATGGTCGCGAAGTTGCCCTCCGGAAGTATTCAGGGTTTCGTCATTGAACTGCCGACTGCCGGTGGCCACAACGCGCCTCCTCGCAGAAAGGGTGTGTTCGACGAAACTGGCCAGCCCGTCTACGGAGAGAAGGACGAAGTAGCCTTCAATGTACTTCGTGACCTCGGTATCCCGTTCTGGGTCGGTGGTTCATTCGCTTCACCCGAAGGTCTCGCGAGAGCGCAAGCACTTGGCGCAGTCGGTATCCAAGCCGGTTCAATCTTTGCCCTTTCGGAAGACTCCGGCATGGACCCATTCTATCGTGCAGAGATGAGGCGCCTTGGCTATCGAGGCGAACTCGCAGTGCGTACGGACCCAAGTGCTTCGCCGACAGGTTTTCCGTTCAAAGTCCCGCAACTCGCCGGTACGATGTCTGAACCGGAAGTGTACGCCGCGAGAGAACGGAACTGCAGCCGCAAGGCCTTGCAGTTTCCGGCGGAGTTGGTGGACGGCAAGATTGTGTTTCGATGTGCGGCTGAACCCGTCGACGATTTTCTGAAAAAGGGTGGCAGGCTCGAAGACACGGTCGGCGCACGATGTCTCTGCAACGGGCTCTTCTCGGCTGCCGGACTCGGCGACCCGAAGGAGCTTCCCATCTTCACGATGGGGGATGACGTGAGTTTCTTGCGTCATCTCATGCGTGGTGAGAACGACTCCTATACCGCGGCAGATGCCATCGCGTATCTGTTGTCCCGGCAAAAATAGCAACGCAGAATTGCTCCCCCCGCACCGAGCGCAAGCTCTGGTGCGGGGTTTTTCTTTTCCGAAATGCTAAACCCCCACACCTAGACTATGCATAGTCTAGGTGTGGGGGTAAAATGCTTTCATGAAGAAAGTAAAAGGTAAGTACGCAAGTGACGGTGTGGATGTGGATGAAGAATCTCTCTTTAGCCAGTATGCTGCCTCTATTTGCAAGGCAAGTTACAAGAATTCTCTCTATATCGAAGTCCAGGATTTTTCAGCAGGGCATTTTCGGGGCCCGAGACCTTTCATTCTAAAAGGATTACCAAAGGGCGTGAGTATCGAAGCTTCAACTGATGGTATCGGTACTAAGGGAATAATTATTGATGCCGCCAAGACTCATGAGGATACGGCTTACGATATTATTGCCATGACTGCAAGCGATATTACAAGGTTTGGAGGATTGCCACTAGTTTTTGTAAATGTTCTAGATGCTGTCTCTATTGGTGAAGTGGGAGACAAAGTGAGCGAAACATATAAAAAAGTTTTAAGAGGTCTGGGTAAGGTGGCCAAGAAAGAAAAGATTGTTGTTTTAAAGGGGGAGACAGCCCAGATGGGCGTCTGTCTTGGTTCGGAAATAACTAGTTCTAAAACAAAAATAAATTGGTCCGGGACTATGATAGGTGCCTATCATAAAGATAAAATGATTACGGGTGATACCCTAAAGAGCGGGCAAGTAGTCATTGCTTTGAAAGAAAATGGATTCAGATGTAATGGCATCAGTTCGTTACGGAAAGCTCTAGCGTTAAAATTTGGCAAAAAGTGGTGGAATAATCCGCGAGCTCGAAAGAGCATAAAAGAAGCAGCCGCTCCATCAGTGCTCTACGACCCACTTCTTACGACTCTAAATGGATGGTTTAAACCCGGTTTCAAGCAAGAGATAAAAGTGCATGCCATCGTGCATCTTTCTGGTGGTGCTATTAAAGAAAAATTTGCCAAAGATATTTTATTCGCTCGAGGATTATCAGCTAATCTAAACGATTTGTGGGAACCCCCAACTATTATGAGAAATTGCGCCGCATGGAGAGGTTTGTCTGATAAAGAATTTTACGAGACATGGCATGGCGGCCAAGGAATGCTTTTGGTTATTGATGAGAAGGACGTAAAACATTGTTTAAGGCGCGCCAAGCAATTTTCGATAAAAGCTAAGATAGCCGGTCGCATCACAAAAGAAAAAATTCCCCAGGTTAAAATTATTTCCAAATTAACGAAAGGAAAAGAAACAATTTATAAAAAAATTTAAATGTCCAAACTTTCTGTTGGAATTGTGGGGTTGCCGAATGTGGGGAAGTCAACGCTCTTCAATGCGCTAACTAAGCAGAGCGTGCCGGCAGAGAATTATCCTTTCTGCACCATTGACCCGTCGGTCGGCATTGTGCCAGTACCGGACGAGCGGCTTGAGACACTATCCGCTTTGTCCAAGTCGAAGAAAACTATTCCGGCGGTAGTTGAGTTTGTTGACATCGCCGGACTGGTTAAAGGCGCTTCGGAGGGCGAAGGACTGGGCAACAAATTTCTCTCCCACATCCGCGAAGTTGATGCCATTATCGAGATGGTGCGGACTTTTGAAGACTCTGACATCATCCATGTGCACGAGAAAGTCGACCCACTTTTCGATATCGAGATTATCAATCTGGAACTTGAAGCCGCTGGGATCAAAAAGCCGATTTTATATGTATTGAACGTGTCAGAAGTCAGCCCTTCGACTTCGCTCAGGGTAACAGACTTACCCGGGCCGTCTGTTAAGGTCGATCCGGTTTTTGGAACAGGACTTGATAAGTTGATAATAGAGGCGTACAAACTGCTCGACCTGATTACTTTTTTCACCACAGGGGAAGATGAATCAAGGGCTTGGACAACGCGGCGCGGCTCAAAGGCACCGGAGGCGGGTAAGTCAATTCATACCGACTTTCGAGATAAGTTTATCCGCGCGGAAGTGATTCATTACGATAAGCTTATCGAGGCGGGCTCTTATGCTAAAGCAAGAGAAAGAGGTTGGCTTCGGATAGAAGGTAAGGAGTACGTAGTCCAAGATGGTGATATCATCGAATTCTTGATATAATAGTTATATAATTATAAAAATATGGAAACAAAATCAACAGTAAAACATTTCTTCCTGCAGATAGGTGCTTTGGTGTGTCTGTATGCAGGAGTAGGCGCGCTCTTAAATCTTCTGTTTAGAGTAATCAATGTAGCCTTTCCTCAAGTTGGTGCTAAAAATTTATACTACTATTTTTCTAGTGGTAGTTCCATTAGTTTTCCTATAGCGACTTTAATAGTTGTCTTTCCGCTCTTTCTGGTTCTATCAGCTATTGTTCAGAAGTCGTTTGTAACCGACCCGAATTTACGAGAGGGGGGTTTGCGTAAGGCACTTCTATATTTCACCCTTTTTGTCGCTGGGGCCGCTATCTCGGGTGATTTAATTACACTTGTCTTCTTCTTCTTGGATGGTAGAGACATTACTACAGCTTTCTTGCTTAAAGTTCTCTCAGTCTTAGTAGTGACTGGCGGAATTTTTGGCTATTATCTTTCTGATCTCCGCGGTCGTCTCACTCCTCAAAGCAGAAATATCTGGCGCATCTTTGCTATCTTGCTTATTCTTGTCTCTGTCATTCTGGGTTTTGTTGTAATTGGTTCTCCTCGCACCCAGCGCATGTTGCGCTATGACGGTGAAAAAATTACTGATCTACAAAATATCCAGGGGCAAATCTTGTCATATTGGCAAAACAAAGGTACTTTGCCGAAGAATCTAGACGACATGAAAGATTCGCTATCCTACTACACCGTACCGGTAGATAGTCAAACTCAAGAACAGTATGGTTACAGAGTATTGAACCAAAATTCTTTCGAACTTTGCGCTGATTTCAACGAAGCTTCCCCTTCTGATGTGGCGGTCTACCCATCCTCTTACAGTTATGGTTATGGAAACAATGGCGAAAATTGGCAACACGAAGCCGGAAACAAATGTTTCTCCCGCACTATTGACCCAGAACTTTATCCGGTGAGGCCGAGATAGTTCAAAGCACCGGCGAATTTTTCGTTAATGAAGAAAAATCCTCCAAAAGTTTATTTGGCCAGTCCATTTGGGTTTTCTGAATCTGGCAGACTTTTTTATTATGAAAAATTAGTTCCTTTGGTGGTTGAGGTAGGTTTCGAAGTACTTGATCCATGGGTTTTAACAACGGATAAAATTCTTAAGCCTGCGATTGCATTGCCTTATGGTCAGAAAAAGAAAGACAAGTGGCAGAAAATAAATAAAATAATCGGTCAAAACAATGCCAAAGCTATCAAAAATTGTAATCTAATTCTTGCTGTCGTTGATGGTACTGATGTTGATAGCGGTACTGCATCAGAAATTGGTTATGGGGCTGCACTTGGTAAAGCTGTTATCGGGTATCGTAGTGATTTTCGCTTGAGCAGCGATAATGAAGGGTCTACTGTAAATTTACAAGTAGAGTATTTTATTAAACTGAATGGGGGAATTATAACTACCAATTTAAGTGACCTAAAAAATATTCTAAAACTCCACTTTAAGAGATATAAGTGAAATAACTAACTTTTTGTTATACTAGCCAGTATGGCTGGGGAATATAATCCTAAAGAAATTGAGGGGAAGTGGCAGAAGAAATGGGAAGAATCCGGTCTTTATCGGGCGGAAAATGATTCCAAGCAACCAAAATATTACGCGCTCATAGAATTTCCGTATCCATCCGGAGATGGGCTTCATGTTGGCCATCCTCGACCTTATATAGGTTTGGATATCATCGCTCGCAAGCGGCGAATGGAGGGATTCAATGTTTTGTATCCCATCGGTTGGGATGCTTTCGGCCTGCCGACGGAGAACTATGCTATCAAGACTGGCAAAAATCCGCGCGTGGTGACTAAGGAGAATTCCGACACCTTTCGTCGACAGATCCAGTCTCTCGGAGTATCTTTCGATTGGTCGCGAGAGATTAATACTACTGACCCGAAATATTATAAATGGACGCAGTGGATATTTTTAAAATTTCTTGAGAAAGGCCTTGCGTACAAGGCGAAGATGGCTATCAACTGGTGTCCCAAATGTAAGATTGGTTTGGCGAACGAAGAGGTAGTGGATGACAACTGTGAACGGTGTGGCACACCAGTAGAGCAGAAAGAGAAAGAACAGTGGATGCTTGCCATCACTAAGTACGCTGACCGACTCTATTATGATTTAGATACTGTTGATTACCCGGATAGGGTCAAGATCCAACAGAAGAACTGGATCGGTCGAAGTGAGGGTGCGTTAATTAAGTTTGACGATATCGAGATTTTTACCACCAGACCCGATACGATATTCGGCGCGACATTTGTCGCGATAGCTGGGAAAGAAGATAAATTTACTGGACGCTATGTAACTAATCCAGCTACTAAAGAAAAAATTCCTGTCTGGGAGGCGGAATACGTGATGTCGGAAGTGGGTACGGGAGCAATTATGGGCGTGCCAGCCGATGATGCGCGGGACAAGGAATTTGCAGGGAAATTTAATTTGCCGGTTGTTGAGAATTATACCCCTGCTGGATTTGAAGACTATGGACAAAGGGTAACGAAGTACAAACTCCGAGATTGGATCTTCTCCAGACAACGCTACTGGGGGGAGCCTATACCGGTGATTCACTGTGATGAATGTGGAATAGTGCCAGTGCCGGAGAAAGATTTGCCGGTGGAATTGCCGAAAGTAGAGAAATACGAGCCAGGACCAGACGGCGAGTCACCTCTTGCCAATATAACAGAGTGGGTGAATACAAAATGTCCGCAATGCGGCGGGAAGGCCAAAAGAGAAACAGATGTCATGCCCAACTGGGCCGGTTCTTCATGGTACTTTCTACGCTATTGTGACCCGCACAATGACAAAGAATTTGTATCAAGGGTAGCCCTTGATACATGGATGCCGGTGGACTGGTACAACGGTGGTATGGAACACACGGTACTTCACCTTCTATATTCGCGTTTCTGGAATAAATTCCTCTATGATTTGAAGCTTGTTCCCACCAGTGAGCCGTACAAGAAGCGTACTTCCCACGGTTTGATTCTTGCCGAAGGCGGAGAGAAGATGAGCAAGTCAAAAGGCAATGTCATTAATCCTGACACGATAGTAGAGCAATTTGGCGCGGACACCCTTCGGCTCTACGAGATGTTTATGGGTCCTTTTGAACAGGCTATTGCTTGGAGCGAGGAGGCGCTCATTGGTCCACGCCGGTTTTTGGAGAAAGTGTGGAGATTACAATCCAAAGTTTCAAAAGGTCTCACGGGAAAAGGTCTGACCTTAAAGAGCGAGACCTTGGTGCATCAGACTATCAAAAAAGTTTCAGAAGATATCGAATCAATGGGATTCAATACTGCCGTCTCGACTCTGATGATTTTCGCCAACGCTCTAGATAAACAGGAGAAAATCTCCCAAAAAGAATTTGAAATACTGCTTCTCCTCTTAGCGCCTTTCGCTCCGCATATCACGGAAGAGTTATGGAGTAATCTAGGGCATCTTGATTCGATCCACAAAACACCATGGCTGCAATATGATGAAACAAGATTAGTGCCAAGCGAAGTTACAATCGTGGTGCAAGTCAATGGCAAGGTACGTGCTAAGTTTAACGCCCCCTCACATATCTCAGAAGTTGAGGCTACGAATAAAGCCGAGAATCTACCAGAAATTCAAAAATGGCTTGAGGATAAGGGCATTCATGGATTCATCTATATTCCCGGAAGACTAGTCAATATAGTAGCTTATTGACATTACTTGACATATATTTGGATGGGTGATACAAATACAGTAAGTCATGAGTGAAAAGATTACTTTAAACTTCAAGCCCAAGGAAGCCACCCGACGTCTTTTGTCGAGTCTGGCCAAGCGCAGTCAGGATGTTCTTGTTAGTCGATATGGGTTGGGATCCAAGGCCACTAGACTCACTCTCGACGCTATCGGCAAGAAGTATAATATCACTCGCGAACGTGTTCGCCAGATTGAGAACCACTCGCTGGCCGCTATTCGTAAATCAAAAGTATATAAAGATTCTGAACCAATTTTTACCGAACTGAAAGAGACTATCATCGGTCTGGGTGGTCTGGTTTCTGAAAAAGACCTTTTAAAACATTTGAGCGAAGATTTGAACACCCAAAACCATTTTCATTTTCTTCTAGTCATTGGTGAAGAGTTTAAGCGTGAGAAAGAGGATGAAGAATTCAGGCACCGCTGGCACGTTGATGCAGCTTTATCCGACAATATTAAGACCGCTCTTCGCAAACTGTATTCCAAGCTTTCTGATGATGAGTTAGTGTTTGAAAGTGACTTAATCACTTCTTTCCTCGATGAAGTTAAGGATTTAAACGAGAAATATAAAAATGATGAGGTTATCAAGCGCTGGCTCTCCATTTCTCGCAAAATTGGCAAGAATCCATTGGGTGAGTGGGGTCGGTCCTCTTCTTCAAATGTTAATGCCAAGGGTATGCGTGATTTCGCTTTCTTGGTTATCAGAAAGCATGGTTCCCCCATACATTTCAAAGATGTGGCCAAGGCTATTACCCAATACTTCAAAAAGAAAGCGCATGTGGCAACTACTCACAACGAACTCATTAAAGATCCACGATTTGTCCTGGTTGGTCGCGGGCTCTACGCTCTCTCTGAATGGGGATATATGTCAGGTGTAGTCAAGGATGTTATCAGGAAAATTCTAGAAAAAGAAGGTCCTTTGCTGAAGGAGAAAATTATCGAAAAGGCTCTAAAAGAACGTTACGTTAAAGAGAACACTATCTTGGTCAACCTTCAAAACCCCAAGTACTTCAAGAAAGATAAAGATAATCGCTATCATAACGTCTAGATTCCGTGTAGAATTAAAGTCATGATCAATGACTTCATTTCTCTTTTCCAAACCGATTTTTACCTGAAGGTCTGGCGGTTCGCTTTCGCGACATGGCCTGTCTGGTTGCCCATCTCTCTGGTCAGCTTGCTCTTACAAACATGGTTCTCTTATAAGCGCCGGGAGTGGCTGAAAAACACAGGGAGCATACTTCTGGAAATAAGAATTCCGAAAAATACGGACAAATCGCCAGCCGCCATGGAGATGGTGATAGAAGGAATTTGGGAAGACGTCATAGGTTCGCTTACAGGTGCTTATTTGGAGGGTGAGGTTAGAGACGTTTTTTCTCTTGAAATAGTTTCAATCGGCGGCGAAGTGAAATTTTTTATCTGGGCATTTCCTAAGTGGAAAAATATTATAGAGTCGAGAATTTATACCCACTATCCCGGCGCTGAAGTTATAGAAGTAGAAGATTATGCTGTCAAAGTTATTTTTGACCCCGAGAAGATGAATTTGTGGGGTATCACTACTAGACTTGTTAAACCGGATGCTTACCCGATTAAGACTTATATAGAATTTGAGCTTGATAAAGGCAATAAAGAACAAGAAGAAATAGTGGACCCGCTTGCCCCGGTTCTTGAACATCTTGGTATGCTTAAGCCAGGAGAACAAGCGTGGATTCAGATTTTGATTCAAGGTCACCGCAAGGAAGGCCTTCAAGATATACGTCTATTCTCGAAACCGGATTGGCAAGAAGGTATCAAAAAGGAAATAAAGAAAATCATTGAGACAGAATCACTTGTCACGCCGAAGCCCGATAAACCTCTGCTTATCCCGTACCTCACCAAGACTCAAGATGATACGATTAAGGCCATTCAACGTAATTCTGCCAAACTCGCCTTTGATACCATGATGAGGGTGGTTTATGTGGCACCCAAGGAAATATATGTCAAGACGAGAGGCGTGGGGATTATCGGCAGTATGCGCCAATTTGGTTCAAAAACTCTCAATGGTATCCGGCCACACAAATTTATTCCCGGTATTGTCTATCCCTGGGAAGATTTTCTTAATATCAGAAGAAGATATAGGCAAAAAACACTACTCGAAGCATATAAGAGACGTTCTTTCTTTAATGTTCCTTTCAAGCACGTTTTTGGCAAGCCGTACGTTCTGACAACCGAAGAACTGGCCACTCTCTTTCACTTTCCCGGCACGACTGTTACTACCCCGACCCTTACGCGTGTACCTTCGAAGAAAGCGGAAGCCCCGTCGAATTTACCTTTATAATGTTGAGGCCTCGCCTTTTTTTCATAGGGATAGTTTTATTTATTATCTTTTTCTTTCCGACTACTCCTCCATTTTCTTTCCCTTCCGGTTCCATTGTTACTATCCCGGAAGGGGTTGGACTCTATACGCTCGCAGAAAGACTACGGGAAGATAGGGTAATACGTTCTCCGTTTTGGTTCCGAGCGGTTGCTATCATACTTGGCGGAGAACGCGATATGAAAGCCGGCCAATATCTGATGTCCGGCCCGCAAAACGTTTTTTTTATCGCCTGGCGAGTCTTTCATGGAGATTACGATATAGAGACGGTCAAGCTGACTATTCCAGAAGGCTTTACAGTCAGGGAGATTTCCAAGCTTTTTGACGAGAGATTTGTATTCTTTGACCACGCGGACTTCGTAGAACACGCACCGGAGGGCTATCTTTTCCCAGACACTTATTTCATACCGGTAATCGCTACGGCCTCTTCTACTATTAAGCTACTTGGCGATAACTTTACCCACAAAATTGTCTCAAGCATGCCAGATATAGAATCTTCCGGCAGAACCCTAAAAGAAATTATTATCATGGCTTCGCTTCTCGAAGCAGAAACCAAAACAAAAGAAGATAGGGAAATTGTTTCCGATATTCTCTGGAAACGACTCAAGCTTAGGATGCCCTTGCAAGTCGATTCAGACATGGGAACTTATGAATTTGTTGGTTTACCGGAAAATCCAATCAATAATCCAGGATTAGTCTCGATTGATGCCGCGCTCCATCCAACTTCAACGCCGTATCTCTATTTCTTGACAGGAGATGACGGTACCATGCATTATTCTCGCACCTTCGATGAACATGTGGCGAAGAAACTTAAATATATTAAATAAACCCCTCGACTCCGCTCGGGGCAAGAAAGTATTTGTCGGGCTTTCGGGAGGTGTTGATTCTGCGGTGAGCGCAGCGCTTTTAAAACAGCGCGGATTTAACGTTACCGGCGTTTTTATCAAGGTCTGGCAACCCGATTTTTTGCCTTGCAGTTGGAGAGACGAACGGCGTGACGCCATGAAAGTAGCAATCGCGCTCGATATCCCATTCCTCTTTTTTGATTTTGAAGAGGAATATAAAAAAGGTGTAGTGGACAAGATGATAGCCGAATACAAGGCCGGTCGAACTCCGAATCCCGATGTACTCTGTAACAAAGAAGTTAAGTTCGGCGCGTTTTGGAAGAAAGCTAGAGAAATGGGAGCGGATTATATCGCAACTGGACACTATGCAAGAATTGAAGAGGGAATGCTAAAAGAAGGAAAAGATAAAGAGAAAGACCAAAGCTACTTTCTCTGGACTCTGAATCAAAGTGACCTTCCGCGCATTCTTTTTCCAGTCGGTAATTTGGAGAAAAGCGAAGTGCGTAGATTGGCTCGAAAATATAACCTGCCAGTCTCCGAAAAGAAAGACAGTCAAGGTATCTGTTTTATAGGCGATGTCAGCATGGAAGAATTCCTTTCTCATTTCATTTCGGCTAAACTAGGTGATGTATTGAATACGAAAGGCGAGGTCATAGGTACCCATAAAGGAGCCTTGCTTTATACAATTGGGGAAAGACACGGTTTCGAAATTACCAAGAAACAGCCGGAAGATGGAGCCTTTTATATATTATCCAAGGATATGGGTGCAAACACCATTACCGTTTCAAACAAAGAGCCAGAAATAATTTCTCTATCGCCAATTAAGATTACAGTTAAGAATATAAACTGGATTACCGAACCTCTAGGGCCGTCACTTTCTACCAAAGTCCGATACCGGGGAGAAAAGATGCCCGTCATTCTTTCTTTGGTGGGTTCGCGTCTCGCGGTGGAATTTAGAGAGCCCGTGCGGGGACTTTCCCTCGGTCAGTCGATAGTTTTCTATGATGGGGAAGTGTGCCTCGGCGGCGGAGTGATGGATAGGATTGCGTAGAGTATAATAAATGGGTGGCACAAACAACCGAGCAAATAACGGTTCTTAAGGCAGATGGTAAACGCGAGGCGTTTGAAATAGAGAAGCTTAGCGCCTCTCTTCTTCATTCCGGCGCGACTGAAGAAGCTGTCAAGAAAGTTATATCGCATATCTTGCCTGAGCTTCACAATGATATGACGACCAATGATATCTATCAACACGCCTTCTCTGTTCTTCAAGAAATATCGAGACCGGTTGCCAGAAGCTACTCTCTCCGTCGCGCGGTTATGGACCTTGGGCCATCAGGCTTCCCGTTTGAAGATTTTATAGCCGAAATTTTGAGAGCCAAAGGATTCAAGTGCAAGACTCGCGAGACCGTGCTCGGTGGATGTGTACCGCACGAAGTAGATGTGGTGGCCTATAATAAAAAGAAACTTATCATGATTGAGGCCAAGTTCCACAATGAACTCGGCACCAAGTCAGACTTAAAGGTGGCGCTGTACATCAAAGCGCGGTTTGATGATCTTGCCGAAAATGTCTTCAACTATGGTGGTGTCAACAGACGTATTACCGACTGCTGGCTTGTGACCAATACCAAGTTCTCCAGTACGGCCATTCACTACGGTGTTTGTAAAAACCTAACTATGATTGGATGGAATTATCCGGAGAAAGGCAGTCTGCAAGATATGATTGAAAACGAAGCGCTTCACCCTATTACCTGCCTCACCTCTCTTTCAGCTAATAACAAAAGGATACTTCTTAGTGAAAGGATAGTGCTTTGTTCGGATATTAAGAAAAATCCGAGACTGTTGAAAGAATTTCTCGGTAAAACCTTCGACATTAGGCCGGTCATTAATGAAATAAATGAACTCTAGTGAATCCCTCGACAATGCTCGGGATAAAGAGCTAAAGAAGGTTAAAGATGAGGTTCTGGCGCTTACCCTCTCGCCGCTTTATGCCGAGCGAGTAAAGAACAAATATTTCCCGGTGATAGGGGAGGGCAGTCACTCGGCTGAAGTAATGTTTATCGGCGAAGCGCCGGGAGAGAACGAGGCCAAAACCGGCAGGCCGTTTTGCGGGCGGGCGGGCAAAGTGCTTGACGAGCTTCTGGCTTCTGTTGGCATAGAAAGGCAGGATGTCTACGTGACCAATGTCGTCAAAGACCGCCCGCCCGGCAATCGCGATCCTTTTCCAGATGAAATATCAATCTATGCGCCGTTTCTCGACCGTCAGATTGAAATCATCAAGCCGAAAGTAGTGGCTACGCTCGGCCGGTTCTCAATGCAATATGTTATGAATCGCTACGGTCTGGAATGGGAACTTGCCCCTATTAGTGTCTTGCATGGCAAAGTTTTTTCCACCAATGATTTTAAATTTGTGCCTCTCTACCACCCTGCCGCCGCCATTTACAATCAGCATCTCCTTGAGACTCTTAAAGAAGACTTTAAAGTGCTTAAGACTCTCGTTTAATTGTGCTATATTCATTTCATGCAATCTGAAGAAATCCGGCGGAAATTCTTAAATTTTTTTAAAGAGAGGGGACATACTATTGTTCCTTCATCCTCACTCGTGCCTGAGAGTGATCCGTCTGTTCTATTCACAACCGCTGGAATGCAGCAATTCAAGCCATATTATCTTGGCATCAAGGATCCGGTAGTCGATTTCGGCTCACAAAATACTGCTTCGGTACAGAAAAGTGTTCGTACTTCAGATATTGATGAAGTGGGTGATGAACGACATCTCACCTTTTTTGAAATGCTTGGCAACTTCTCATTCGGTGGATATTGGAAAGAGGAAGCTATTAGATATGCGCATGAGTTCGTAACTAGGGAAATGAAACTTGATATCGATTATGTAACGGTTTTCGAAGGAGAAGATGGTGTACCGGAGGATAGAGAATCAGAAGAAATTTGGAAATTGATTGACCCGAATATCGAAGTTAAGAAATTTGGCAGAGCAGATAACTTCTGGGGCCCGACAGGTGAGGAAGGTCCTTGTGGTCCAACGACAGAAATTTACGTCAATGGTATGGAGATTTGGAACATTGTTCTCAATGAGTTTTACCAGAATAAAGATAAAAGCTTAAGGTCACTCGATATCAAAGGCATCGATACGGGTATGGGACTAGAGCGTCTGGTTATGGTTCTCCAAAATAAAAATAATATTTTCGACACCGATCTTTTTGCATCTTCCGTCAAAGTTCTTTCCAGTACTCCTTCTCCAAATATTCGTTCTCTAAGAATCATTACTGACCATATTCGCACTTCTGCCTTTATGATTGCTGATGGAGTGATACCATCAAACACTGATCGTGGATATGTTTTACGTCGGCTCTTACGTCGATCATATGTACATGCGAGAAAGATAGGTGCAGAGACTGAAGTCTTAAATGCTGTCGCCGATCTGATAATTGGACATCCAAGCTATAAGGGGCTTTATAACTTTGACCTAGACAATAGAAGAGTAGTGATGGACGAAATTGAGAAATTTAAAATAACCCTTGAGTCTGGTCTGAAGCAAGTTGAGAAGGGCGCTGACCCGTTTGTTCTTTTTACAAGTTATGGTTTTCCCTTTGAATTGACTGAAGAAATCGCTAATGAAAAAGGTATTGTGTTGGATAGATCTAAATTCGAGCAAGAGATGAAAAAGCACCAAGCCCTTTCTCGTGCTGGAGCCGAGAAGAAATTTAAAGGAGGACTCGCGGGGCATAGCGAGATGGAAGTGAAGTATCACACTACAACTCATCTCTTGCATCAGGCTCTTCGGGAAGTTCTGGGGAAAGATGTTTTTCAAAAAGGTTCTAACATAACTCCAGAACGGCTCCGTTTTGATTTTTCTTTCGCGCGAAAGATGACCGATGAGGAAAAGAAAAAAGTGGAAGAGTTAGTAAATAAGAAAATAAAAGAATCCCTGCCCGTTTCTTACGAAGATCTTTCGCTTGAAGAAGCCAAAAAGAAGGGGGCAGTCGGTTTATTTGAAGAAAAATATGGCGATAAGGTCCGTGTTTACAAAATAGGCGATTTCAGCCTGGAATTTTGCGGCGGACCTCATGTGAAAAACACAGATATATTAGGTACGTTTAAAATTGTAAAAGAAGAGGCGGTCTCTCTCGGTGTACGACGTATTAAAGCTATACTAAAATAATAGAAATAAGTTATAATGTAAAAGATGCCAAGAAATATTGAAGACATTATTGTACCGGAGAGAAGAAGGAGTATCAGAGATATTCCTATTCCAGAAGGACGTAGAAATAATAATGGACATAATTTTAATATTCCTCCAACAGAAAACAAATCTCCAACCTCACTTCACCCTGCCCCTCCTATTGTAAATGAGGTGAAGCGGAGCAGGAAAGGCGTGTGGATGGCAGTCGGGGTAGCCATCCTGGTACTCATTTTCGCTTTGCTCGCTATATTTAATGGAGCCACTCTGGCTTATATTCCTAAGTCTCAAGCCATATCTTTCGATAGTGATTCATACACGGCGCGTAAGGCCGGGGATGGTGGACTTCTTTTTAGTGTTGTTAAGCTCTCTCTAGACAAAGGTCTAGAGGTGTCTGCGTCGGGAGAAGAAAAGATTGAGACAAAGGCCAGTGGTACCATCATCATCTACAATACTAGTACTAAAAAACAAAGATTGAGAGCAACTACGCGCTTTGAAACTCCGGACGGTAAAATTTACCAAGTTCAGGATCTCATCACGATACCCGGTAAGTCGATGGTAGGTGGCGCCGAGAAGTTGGGTAGCCTTGAAGTCAGGGTCTACGCAGAACATCCTGGAGAAGAGTTTAATATCGGTCTTTCGGACTTCACTCTCCCGGGCCTTAAGGGAACGTCACTTTCTTCGTCTGTCTATGCTCGTTCTAAAACAGAAATGTCTGGCGGATTTGTCGGCGTGGAAAAGGTGGTTAAGAACGAAGACAAGACACGAGTGAAAGCCCAACTGGAGGCAGCGTCAAAGGAAGAACTTATCTCCGAGGCTAAAGCCCAGGTACCGGAAGATTTCATCTTATTACCGTCTCTCTCCTCTGTGACTTTCGAGGATTTGCCTCAAACAGATTCTCTCAGCAAAGACAGCGTGACGGTTAACATGCGCGCCAACTTATTTGGTGTCATGTTCAAGAGAAGCGATTTGTCTAATCGCCTTGCTCTTGATAAAATTACGCTTGCTTCCGGCGAGTTGGTTGACATCGTCGAACTCGACTCACTTAAGTTCGCTTTCGCGGGTACTCTACCGACGGACTTATTAATATTGGATGAAGTGAAGTTCTCTGTTACAGGTGGGGCAGTAGCTTTGTGGTACACAGATGAAGTGGCTCTGAAGGCTGATTTAATTGGAAAACATAAAAGAGATATCCCTTCCGTCCTAAACAATTATCCAACTGTGCTATCTGCGACAGCCACTATCCGACCGTTTTGGAAAAGCTCCTTTCCGGAAGACGGTGAGCGCATATCTATAAAAAAGCTTCCCGTAAAATAACCTATGCCGCAAAGCAAGTCTTCTGATTTGGAAAAAACGGGAGTGGTGGTCGAGTCTCTTCCCAACATCATGTTTCGCGTTAAACTTGACCAGACGGAAGAGGAAATTCTTTCTTATCTCTCCGGCAAGATGCGTCTTCATCGTATCCGGGTATTGGTGGGGGACAAAGTGCTCCTTGAGCTTGAACCCTACGGCGGTAAAGCTAGGATCACGAAGCGACTTTAGCACAGGTTTTACTTGTGATGCAGAGTGTGCTAGAAGTTAATCAGACAGTAGTTTGAGGCGTGGCGAAAGGGGGAACAGAGCCATGACCGATGAAGAGCGGGGGAGGAAGAGATATTGCATGAAGTGCGAGAAGGTGAAGCCTGTTAAGGAATTCGCAGAGACTTCTAAGGGTGGGATCGAGAGAAACTGCAAACTTCACTCAACAGGAAAGGATGATACATCCATGACAGAGGTGGGGAAAACTAGATTCTGCAAAAAGTGCAAAGACCAAAGGCCTATCGAAGAATTCTCGCGGCACGGTACCAAAAGACTCAAACGGATTTGCATGCGTCACGAGGTAGGAGGCTCTGCATTACCGGCTGTCAGGGGAAGTGTTGCACCAGTCATGTCCACTTCCGCTCCGCATCCAGCTATGCAGAACAACGGCCGCTATACCGAACTATTCAAGAAGCAGGGCGGGCGGTGCGCAATCTGCGGCAATCCTGAAACTGCCCGCGATGAGATCGGTCATGTGCCACCGCTGTCGCTCTATGGCGCGGCGCACTATGGCAACAGGGTCCACGGGCTTGTGTGCAAGCTCTGTAACATGGGACTATTGTCGTTCCGTGACAGTCCAGCACTTCTCGCTGTTGCTATCGCCTTCTTGACTCGGAAGGTGCCCTCGATGGAAGGAGATGTTCGCATCGCAGATCGTGACTGAATGTCGGCAAGAGGGCAGATCGGTCTAGGAGGTGTCGTTGAGAACGACGCCTCCTTTTTCATTTTAGTAGACAAGGTGGGTAGACAAAAAAACAAAGTTAAGCTAGAATGCAGACTTGTTATGAAAGTTAAGGCGGCGGTCAGGAAATTATGCGCGAAGTGCCAGATAGTCCGTAGAAAGGGCTATGTTTATGTAACTTGCAAAGCCAATCCACGACATAAGCAAAGACAAGGTTAGATGAGAATACTTGGCATCACCATCCCGGAGGAAAAGCGTCTTGATATTGGTCTCACGACCATTTTTGGCATTGGCCGCCCTCGGGCTAGAACCATCCTGGAAAAAGCCGGTGTGCCATTGGGAAAGAAACCAAAGGAAACAAGTATCGAAGAAGAAAATAGAATTCGCTCGGTTATTGAAAGTTTGACTCTCGAGGGTGATCTGAAAAGGGAAGTGGCGGGTAATATCAAAAGGCTCAAAGACATCAAGACTTATCGAGGCCTGCGTCATACGCGCAATCTTCCGGTGCATGGTCAGCGCACCAAGTCTAATGCTCGAACCAGACGAGGCGTAAGAAAGACTATGGGTACGGGACGCAAGGTAGCAGAGAAAAAATAGTTAGTAAATAGTATAAAGAAAATGGGAAAGAAAAAGATAGCCACAGCTCCGACGTCCGAAAATCCGGAAATAAATTCCAGAGTCGGAGTCCCGACCCAAGAGAGCGTCGGGATTGAAAAGAAGATAAGCGCCAAAAGGCGCGTTGACTCTGGTGTACTCTATGTTGAGTCTACCTACAACAATACCAAGTTAACGCTTACTGATGGTAAAAGCAATACTCTCGCATGGTCTTCAAGCGGTAGCCTTGGATTCAGAGGAGCTAAGAAAGGCACACCCTTTGCCGCCGCCAAGGTAGGCGAGGCCTTGGCGCTCAAAGCTCAAACTCTGGGTATCAAAGAGGTTAAGGTGATAGTCAAGGGCGTTGGTTCCGGTCGCGAGTCATCTATCAGAGGGTTTATTTCTAAAGGTATAAATTTGACCACTATCCAAGATAAGACTGCGGTGCCTCACAACGGCCCGAAACCGCCTAAGCCAAGGAGAACTTAAAAGCATGAGAATAGGACCTAAATATAAAATAGCAAGACGCTTAGGTGCCCCAGTCTTCGAAAAAACTCAGACTCCGAAGTACGCGCTTTCACTTGCTCGCAAGGAGAGAAGCGACAATAGAGGTCGAAGAAAGCCGAAAAGTGAGTTTGGTCGTGAACTTATAGAAAAGCAGAAAGCTCGCTTCAGCTATGGTATCGGTGAAAAACAATTCAGAAATTATGTCACCAAGGCACTTCATTCTCCCGACCCCGTCCAGAGACTCTTCAGCATTCTTGAGAGTCGGCTCGACAATGTTCTCTATCGAGCCGGATTGGCTAAAACGCGCGCCCAAGCTCGTCAGGCTGCAAATCACGGGCACATTATGATTAATAACGCTCGCGTGACGATACCATCAATACTTCTCTCGGAGGGAGATGTTGTCAGTTTGCGTGCCGGCTCTGCCTCGAGTCCTCTCTTCGGAGAGGTGGCAGAAAGAATGAAAACTGTGGCTATGCCAGCATGGCTCAAGGTTGACCCAGCCAATAGGTCTGTAACTGTCGAGGCACAGCCGGTCTATGTGGAGCGAGAGAATATCTTCGATCTTGGAGTAGTGATTGAATTCTATAACAGATAGTGTTATAATTAAAACTTAATTTTTTTATATTTTATGGCTGACTACACAATACTTCTGCCTTCTAAACCAAAGGTAATTTCTGAAGAAGGGGAGAGCGGGGTCTTCGAGATTGAAGGCCTTTACCCCGGCTACGGCCACACTCTTGGTAACAGTCTTCGCCGCATCATTCTCTCATCTCTACCGGGAGTGGCTATTACTTCAGTCAAGATTCTAGGCGTCAGCCACGAGTTCTCCGTTCTGGAAGGAGTAAAAGAAGATATTGTCACCATGCTTCTCAATCTTAAAAAGATTCGCATGCGTTTCGCTACCGACGAACCCCAAACTCTTTATCTCAAAGTTAAAGGGGAAAAGGTGGTTCGAGCCTCTGACTTGGAAGTACCCGGTCAGGTAGAAATTCTCACCCCGGATGAGGTTATCGTCACCGTTGTAGGCAAAAATACGGTACTCGACATGGAAATCAAGGCAGAAAAAGGTCTGGGCTTTATGCCTAAGGAAATGATTGAGAAATCCCGTGTAGATATCGGCACCATTGCCCTTGATGGCATCTTTACTCCCATTCGTCGCGCGAGCTACGAGGTTGAGAACATGCGGGTCGGAGATAGAACTGATTTCAATAAGTTGAGAATGTCTATCGAAACTGACGGCACGGTCTCTCCTTCTTTGGCTCTCTCTTCCGCTATTGAGATTATGATAAATCAACTCAAGGCCATTGTTGGTTTCAGAGAAGATGAACCGGTGGCTGAGCAGATGAGTGTTCGAGAAGACCGAGATTCGGTTGCCAAGTCGGCGGTTGACTCTGAAATACTTAAAACACGCGTGGAATCTCTGGACATTTCTCCCCGCGCCCGAAGTGCCCTTTCTCTTGCCAACATCCGTACTGTCGGTGGCCTAGCCCGCAAGAAGGAGAAAGACCTGCTTGAAATTGCCGGTCTTGGACGAAAGGGCATTCAGGAGATTAAGAAAGCGCTTGGAGAGTTCGGTATTACATTGAAGTAAATTGAGAGAACATGCGACATCATAACTCCAATAGAAAATTCGGTCGTGAAAGAAACCAGAGAGTGGCTCTCTTAAAATCGCTTGCATATTCGCTTACTCTTAAGGGCAAAATCAAAACTACAGAGCCCAAGGCAAAATCACTACGACCATATATGGAGAAGCTCGTCACTTTGGGTAAAAAACAGACTCTTGCTTCTCGCCGTATTCTCGAGAGTCGAGTTGGTCGCCAAGCCGCCAAAAAAATTGCGGGGAAACTTTCGGTGACGTACAAAGATAGGGCTGGGGGCTACACTCGGATTACCAAGATAGGTCCACGGATAGCGGACGCAAGCCCTATGGCTATCATAGAATTTGTATGATGAACAAATATATTATCGATGCAAAGGATAGAGTACCAGGACGAGTAGCTACGGAGGTGGCTGTGCTTTTAATGGGTAAGAATCGAACAGATTTTGCCAGGAATCGCATTCCAGACGTTCTGGTGGAAGTAGTTTCTTGCTCTCAAATGTCGCTTAGTGCTAAAAAATTAAGAGATAAAATGTATTCGAGCCATTCCGGTTTCCCTGGTAGTCTCAAAAGACGATCGCAAGATTATGTGGTTAAGACCAAGGGGCACCAAGAAGTGCTTCGCCGAGCTGTCTATGGTATGCTTCCGAAAAATAAATTACGCGCCCAGATGATGAAGAATTTGAAGATAAAATGATTGAAAAAAAGGAAAAATACATAGAAACGGTAGGCAGGAGGAAAACCTCCGTAGCTCGGGTGCGCCTTACTCCCGCCTCTAAGACCTCTATTTCTATCAATGACAAAGAATTTGAGAAATATTTCTCCACCCCTACGCTTCAAAAGACTGTTCTTTCTATCTTTAATGATACTGAAGAGAAGTTTATCGTAACGGCCAAACTTAATGGCGGCGGTATTTCATCGCAGGCCGAAGCGCTGCGGCATGGTTTAGCGAGAGCCTTAGTTTCTCACGAGCCTGGTTTACGCACCAAGCTCAAAGTTAAAGGATTTCTCAAGCGCGATCCTCGCGCTAAAGAACGCAGAAAATTTGGTCTTAAGAAAGCGAGGAAAGCACCAAAATGGTCAAAAAGATAGAGGTGCACATGTTTCCGAAGTCCCGCACCGAGCTTTGCTCTGGTGCTGGGACCCGCAAGGCTCCGAAGTGGTCAAAACGATAATCCAAGCGGACCCGAGAGGGTCCGTATCGTTTTGACGGCCGGAGCTATATCGAGCACAGCAGTGCGAGATAGCGAGGCGGGGGTGGCGACCGAGTCCGAGTGACGACGAGGACGAGAGTTGTGACCGGAAGCGTTAGCGAAGACCCTGAGCTTATCGAAGGGAGTAAAAGATAGCTATCATTGACTTTTTATTTCAGTGATGTTAGCATATGGGCAGAAAATTTGGTGTTGTCCCTTGACTTTATCACGCATCGCAAACGCACTAAACGGCGCAAGGAGGTGTATATGCTCGGTCTCAGTTGGGCGGCAAAGTCCCTGATCGCCACGCTCTGTCTTGTTCCTTTCATCCTCGCCATCGGATTCCTCGGACGGAATTACCAGGTGAGGGCCGAAGCGACCATGATCTGGTACTTCTTCGGTATCATCATCGGGGCACCACTCGTGATGTGGCGTCTGAACATCATCAACGGGAGTGACCTCGCTCTCACGGTGCCACATTTCGCTGTGCTCCTCATGGGAATGGTGCTCGGTGTCGCCTCGAACATTCTGTTGGTTCAGGCGATCCCAGCCGCGCCAAACCCCGGTCTTCCGATGGCGTTCATGAACACGGCCTCCGTCATCGCCTTCGTGTTCGCTCCGGTGCTTGGCATCCTTCTGCCGAAGTACTTTGACCAAGCGAAGTTCGACATCTATCACTTCGCCGGCATCGTGCTTACGGTAGTGGGTATCTCGCTCATCGCGCTGAAGCGGTAGATGCGAGTCAAGGTGGAATTTGTAGCCACGGGTCCGGCGCAGACACTTGCGCCGGGCCTTTTTGTAAATTGGTTAATATACGTTACTTTCTGCCTATAGGCCATTTGTAACGTATACATCTAACTTATGCTATAGCAGATTATAAATATAGTTGAACTTGAACTTCTTAATACTTCTTACTCTTGATAAGATTATAACTGACATGAATCCCGAGCTTACCATGAGAAAAGAGTTTCCAATATCGAAAAGAGACTCCTCAAGTAACCAGAACTTGATTCTTAGTCAATAATTCAGTATGCTACTTTCTCATGGACGAAGAAGAAAAGGATATTGAATTAGATAAAGAAGGTCTCGACGACTCTGTCGTGGTGGAAGAGCATGCGGAAGATACAATTAAGAAGTTAAAGGAAAAGCTCAAGGAAGCAGAGAGCAAAGCCAAAGAATATCTTGATGGGTGGCAGAGAGCACAGGCGGATTTTGCCAATCTTCGCCGGCGTGATGAAGAGGCTAAGTTCGAGTTTGTAAAGTTTGCAAACCTGTCTTTCATTGGGGAATTGATCCCAGTGCTTGATAGTTTTAATATAGCTCTTGCCCATGGAAACAAAGATGTAAAGCCCGTACATGAGCAGCTTTTCTCTTTGCTTAGACAGAATGGCTTAGAAGAATTGAATCCGATGGATGAAGTATTCGATCCAAAGTATCATGAGGCGATTGGAGTCGTGCCGACAGATGAGCCGGAGAAAGACCATAAAATTCTTGAAGTTATACAGAAAGGTTATATACTAATTGGGAAAATTATCAGACCGGCTAAAGTAAAAATAGGAGAATATCATGGCTAAAATAATCGGAATTGATCTGGGTACCACTAACTCTGCCATAGCGGTAATGGAAGCTGGCAGTCCAAAGATTATAGAAAATGCCGAAGGAGCGCGTACGACACCATCTATTGTAGCTGTCTCAAAAACTGGCGATCGCTTGGTGGGCCTTTTGGCTAAGCGTCAGGCAGTTACTAATCCCAAAAACACGATTTTCGGCATTAAGCGCTTCATCGGTCACACTTTCTCCGACCCCGCTGTTCAGAAGGATAAAGTTACAGTACCTTTTGAGGTGAAAGCTAGTTCAACTGGCGGGGTATTAACGAAGATAGGAGATAAGGATTACCGTCCAGAAGAAATTTCCGCGATGATTCTCCAGAAGCTTAAGACAGATGCGGAAGCCAAACTTGGGGAGAAGATAACAGAAGCCATTATTACCGTTCCTGCCTACTTTAACGACTCTCAGCGTCAGGCCACCAAAGATGCCGGCCAGATTGCGGGACTCGATGTCAAGCGCATCATCAACGAACCAACCGCGGCCGCTCTGGCCTACGGTTTCAATAAAAAGAAAAATGAAAAGATTGCTGTCTTTGACTTTGGTGGCGGCACTTTTGACGTCTCAATACTTGAGGTGGGTGATGACGTGGTGGAAGTTAAGTCTACTGATGGTGACTCTCACTTGGGCGGCAAGGACATCGACCAGAAGGTACTTAACTACATCGCGGATGAGTTCAAGAAAGAGTCTGGCATAGATGTTAGAAAAGATACTTTGGCGCTTCAGCGTCTTGATGAGGCCGCCGAGAAAGCGAAGATCGAGCTCTCAGTCGCCACCGAGACGGAGATTAACATACCCTTCATCACTTCTGATTCGTCAGGTCCCAGACATTTGTTACTAAAACTTTCACGGGCCAAGCTCGAGGAACTTTCCAGTGAATTTTTGGATCGAGCGATGGAAATTACCAAGCGCGCTATGGAGGCATCTCCTTTCAAAGTTGGGGATTTAGAGGAAGTGATTTTAGTAGGGGGGCAGACACGTATGCCTGCAATAGTTGAAGCGGTCAAAAAATTCTTTGGCAAGGAGCCGAACAAATCCATCAATCCCGACGAAGTGGTGGCGCTTGGCGCCGCTATCCAAGGAGGAATTCTTGGCGGTGATGTCAAAGATGTTCTCTTGCTCGACGTCATCCCGCTCTCGCTTGGCATTGAGACTATGGGCGCTGTAGCCACTAAACTAATCGAAAAAAATACCACTATTCCATCAGCGAAGTCGCAGGTATTTTCAACTGCTGCTGATAATCAAACTTCTGTCGAAATTCATATTGTTCAAGGTGAGCGGGCTATGGCGGCGGACAATAAGTCGCTTGGCCGATTTATTCTGGATGGTATTCCGCCATCACCACGCGGTATGCCTCAGATTGAAGTGACTTTCGACGTTGATGCCAACGGTATTCTAAATGTCAAAGCTAAAGACAAGACTACAGGCAAAGAACAATCTATTAGAATAGAAGCAAGCTCCGGTCTGTCGAAAGAAGAAATTCAAAAGATGCAGAAAGATGCCGAGGCCAATGCCGCAGAGGACCAAAAGAAAAAAGATTTGGTTGATGCCAAAAATATCGCTGAACAGCTTATTTATACGACAGAAAAATCTCTGAAAGATAGCCCAAATGTTCCTGACGATATCAAAACTGCCGTCAATGAGAAAGTAACTGCGCTAAAAAAGGAGAAAGAAAGTGGTGTGATTGATTCGATTAAGTCTGCTACGGAAGCACTTTCTACTGAATTACAGAAAATTGGAGAATGGATGAGTAAAAATCCTCAACAGGGCGAAACCGCCTCCGCACAAGGCTCCGGCGAGCCAAAGCCAGATGTAAAAGATGCAGAAGTCAAAGAAGAGCCCAAAAAGGATGAGGAGAAGAAATGAAAGACTACTATAAGATACTCGGGATAAATCGCGACGCTTCGGAGGAGGAAATAAAAAAGGCCTTCCGTAAACTTGCGCATGTTCACCATCCGGACAAGTCTGGTGGCGATGAAGCAAAGTTTAAGGAAGCAAGCGAGGCCTACGCCGTGCTCTCTGATAAGAAGAAGCGTACCCAATATGATACGTTTGGGACAGACCCTTCGACAGGCTCAGGGCAAGCGGGCTTTGACCCGTCCGGCTTCGGCTTCGACTTCTCCGGCTTCGGCAATGCCGGTTTCGATACGTCTGATTTAGGGGACATCCTTTCGAGCATTTTCGGCGGCCGTCGCGTACGACGCGGGCGTGACATAGCGGTGGATATCGAACTCTCTTTCCAAGAATCCGTTTTCGGCGCGGAAAGAAAAGTAGTTATCAACTCTAAATTTGTCAGACAAAAGGAGGTCTCAATCGGTGTGCCGCCCGGTATCGATGATGGTCAGATGATTCGTCTCACCGGTCAGGGCGAGATTCTCGAAGGCGGAGTTCCAGGTGATCTCTACGTCAAGATCCATGTCAGGAAGCACCCGTATCTGCGCAAAGAAGGATACAACCTGATAATGGATTTAGAAATCAAACTGACCGAGGCGCTCCTTGGCGCAGAAAAAGTCATTCATACTCTTGATGGGGAAATTACTTTAAAAATTTCGGCCGGTACCAAGCATGGTGTCATCCTTCGAGTGAAGGGTAAGGGAGTTCCAACTTCGGCCGGTAAGCGGGGCGACCTCTATATTCGCATCTCTGTCCAAATTCCGGAAAAACTTTCTAAAGAAGCTCGCGTGGCGATTGAAGAATTAAAGAAATTGGGGTTATAATAATCCCAATGCATTTCGGAGAACATTTGATGATAGATGGATACGGGGGTAGTAAAGACAAACTCAATGACAAAGAGCTGGTAATTAAATGTCTTGTAGAACTGCCGCAGAAACTTGGAATGAGGCCACTCTCGGCACCGGAAGTGTACTTGGCTGAAGATAATAATATTAAAGACCCGGGAGGATGGAGTGGTTACGTGATAATTATGGAAAGTCATATAAGCATTCACACGTTCCCTGATAGGGGTTTTGTCAGTATCGACGTGTATAGCTGCAAGAACGGTATGGACACGGATTTGGTATTAAAATACTTCAAGGAAAAATTTGACCTAAAGGACATTGAGCAGAATTTCATAAAAAGAGGTACCCGTTATCCAGAAAATAACATCTACGTTTAGTATTCAGCACCTTCGCAACACTTCCAGAGGAGTTTGGTAATTGATTCCCATGTGCAGACGTTCGTTATTATAATACGGCATGTATTGTCCAAGGGCTTCTCTGAAATCTTCCAGAGTATGAGCAGTTCTATCTAAACATTCTTCCTGTATCGTTCGGTTGAATCTTTCAATGTGAGCCTGATCATCTTTCTGCCGCACTCTTGAATGCCTGTGCTTCATCTGGTTTCTCCAGATAACGTGAGAGAACCGAATTGAAAACTCGGAACCGTGATCGGTTTGAATCATCTCAAAATTAAAATCAGCAACCTTTCTGGCTCTAAGAATAAACTTCGCACTCTCTTCTGCTCTGATTCTCTCCGCTACTTCTGCGTAAGCCCATCTCGAATATAGATCAATTAGGGTATAGACATAAATTCTCTCCCCATCCGGTAATATGATATGGACCGTATCTGCCTCAAGTAGGGCCCCGGCAAAGGCTGGTTGGGGCCTCGGAGTCCAATCGTGAGGTCTTTTCCAGGGGCTTCTCTTTTTCAAGAGATTAAGTCTATCTAAAGTTCTCTGAACACTGGAAAGAGAAACTCTGATCCCGTCTCTTAACAATTCTTGGTGTATCACTTGGCCGCATCTTCTCCTGCCAGTTCTCTTTTCAATGATTGTTTTGATGATTTCTTCACCTAAAGCGTTTGGATGTGTCTTTGGTGCGGACGATCTGGTGTGAATAGGGATCCATCCTGTGCCAGAGTAGTGTTTGCACCATCTTGAAATCGTGCTTGGTTCCACTCCATATCTCAACGCTACCTTTCTCATACTCCACTTTCGGTACTTTACTAATCTCACTGCCTCCATTCTCACCTTAGGCATGTTTGGGTTTTGTGTGTAAGCCATGTTGTTATATTACCCCCTAGGTGTTGCGAAGGTGCTGAGACTTTGCGATCTATTGACATAGAGATATCAATCGTGCTATAATCGGGGTAGACAATGTTACAGGCGCGCACGCTAACTGACACAGAAAGGCGGGATTAACATGCGAATGTTCCTGATGGTCGTTACGGTCGCCATGCTTGGGGTGATAGGGGATGTGCTCGTGAACCAGTGGGCCAAAACCCAGTCGGTCCAATGGTGGCTCTGGTCAATTCCGGTCTGGGTGCTGACGGCGACGGTGTTCGGGGTAGTGCTTCGTGAGAAGCACTACTCGTTCGGTATCACAGTTGTCGTCATCCTTCTCATCCACTCCGGCTTGGTGCTGGCGTGGGATACTCTCATCGAGAGAGCAATTCTCACGCCGATGCAATGGGCCGGGGTCGCGGCGGCAATAGCCGCGATTGTTCTTATGGAGGGGGGGCGGAAGTGATCCAGGGGTCAGTCTGGCCCAAGGTCGGTGGGCTGTTGCTCACCGACCTTATTAATTTTTATTTGTTATTCTAGAAAACCAACAGCTAAAATATGAAAGATATTAAAGAATTTGGAGAATACACTAATTGGCCTCAACGGCAATCATTTAAAGAAGAAAGGGATATGGTGAGAATGGCGGTTGAGAATGACAAAGAAAATACGATAAGAAGATATTTAAAGCCTCTTGTTAGACATTGGGCAAAGGATTGTAAGATAAAACAGTCGCATATTAAATTAACTGATGACGAGTTTCTAGAAGCTGGTTTCATGCATCTAGAGTTCGGGCTAAAGAAATATTATGAGAAGCTCGAAAAAGGAAAAGTCGGCTTTAAATTCAGCACTTATTTTGAGTGGTTTATACGGCAGGGATTTATTGATTATTTTAGGCAGAAACATATAGAATAGAAAGCGGCAAAAGGTGCCTGGCACCTAAGGACATTAATCTTTAACTCTACATTGTGTATTGATCTCATCATAATTAAGATTAAATCCGTATTCTTTTGCAAAGAATTTGTCAAATTCTTCTCTGGTCTTAAGATTTTTAACTTGCTTTATTATATTCAATAATTTCTGTTTGCCGAACTTTTCAACAAGAGCTTGAATAAAAAAACCTGATTCACTATAAACTCCTTTTCCCCCTTGGTCATAAAAATCTAGAAATTCGCTAAATTTTTCTAGTTTATTTTTGAAGTTGTTTTGTCCAGAAGTATATATGGCTACTCCTTCACCAAGCCAAAAAGGAAAATGGCTATGACCAGAGAGAATATTATAGAAGGAGTGACTTAATTCATGTTTTATAAGTGCAGAGTATTCATTGGGGTTATATTTATGATTGCTTTCTTTTTCAAAATTATCTTTATTTAAGACATATATTTGAGAACCGTTTGTCCAACCGACAACCCAATTTTCAGTTTTCTCTCCTTTGAGTGCGTTGATGGTCTCATGGTTATCAACAATGGTTATTGTGGGAAGATGATGAACCCAATTTATTTCATAAAAATCATTCAGATCCTTCATTGAATCTGCATAAATTTTTTCAAGAAAGTCATCTTTTATATGGTGTATTTGAAATATCATGTTTTTAATTATTACCTAAATATTAAAACTTGATATAAACCTTTTCTTTCCTTAAAGTTTCAAAAGCTTCGTTTTTCCTGCTGTTGATTATTTTAGCCCATTCTTTTATCTTTTCAAGGTTTTTGACCTTATATTTTGCAATAAACGTTTTCATAATTAGTGAGTATATACCGAGCCCTCCCCTCGGTAAATTCATAAGTGGTGGAACCTCGTGATATGTTGATAGAGATGCTGGCGGAACACGACACAAAACATCCGTACACTGGTGACTCGAACACAGTGTAAAAGTGTCTGTATCAGCCGAACGGCCCGTCAGAGATGACGGGTCGTATCTTTTGCTATAATCTGAATATGAAGATTTTAATTAAAAACATTAAAGAATTGATTCTGAAAGATCAAAGCCAAATAAAACTTTTTAGACAAGGCAGTATTTCACACAGCGAGTGGATTAAAAAATCTAAAGAAATGGCGAGAGTATTTGTAGACCTGCTCGATAGATACGGTTTCCCGTATAAAAATCTGGTATCCGAAGATGTTTACAGGGCGAGTATAATACTATCTTTGCATTTAGACTTAAGAGTTCTAAAGTATGTCTTTAATGTATATGTAAAAAACGCGTCTTCGAAGAAGATTGATCCGGAGCATAAAGCTGTGTTTATTGACAAGATACTGATACTCTCCGATAAACCGCAATTATACGGAACTCAATATAAAATGAATGAAAATACAAAAGTAAAATTATTGCCTGTGGAAGACGAAAAAAACTTGGAAAAGAGAAGAAAAGATGTGGGGCTTCAACCATTGGATGAATACTTAAAATTGATAAATCACTAACCCTTGACAAATACTAATCATCATTTACTATCTTAGATAGACAGAACAAAGTTGTTTAAACGGCAGGGATTTCTGGATTATTTTAGGCAAAAGTCTATAGAATAGGAAGTGGAAGTGACTATAAGTTTCAAAAGATATCAGACATCCTTTATTCTCTGCGCAGGAGCACGGCGGGGATTTTACTTTTTACATTAAATGTTTGAAACTAAGAATCAATTATCAGAGGAAAAGTCTCAAATGTGCTGGACTAGTACAAGACATAGACAGAACAAAGGGAAGAGGATATCATATAAGACGGAAGCAAGAAACGTTAAGTGTCTTACTTAGCGTATTGGGGTTAACCTGCAACAGTTCTTTAAGGAGGTAGGAGATGGACAGAGGGGCAGCTGTGCTTGGGACAGAACGAGGGGTCAGATCTGTTGGACCTCCCACTTTCGATCTCCACCAAGTGGAAGAGGCCCTGCTCATCAACCACCGTCTCTTCAACGGACGACCGATGACCAGGGCGGAAGTCGAGATGGCGGTCGAGCAGTATCGGGGGTTTCTGCGGGACCACAAGGCCACGGGGATGCCCGAGAAGTTCAGCGTCCCTTCTAGGGTGATCGATCGCGTCTGGCACACTCACATGTGCGAGACCAAGCAGTACGCCCAGGACTGCCATGAGTACTTCGGTCAGATGTTCCATCACGCCTCCATTCTCTGCGATGGGGGCGCCAAGCCGGGTGACTGGTAGAGTCGGCGAGTCGACCGAGCTACTAACATAGGCATGGGGGACTAGCAATCCCTCATGCCTATTAATTATATAATAATTACCATGACAAAATATAAAATATTTAAAATTAAAAAAGGGAAAAGGGAAATTTGGGAGAAATGGTGCAAAGAAATCGTAATGCGTCAAGAAGAAGCTATCAAAACTCTGGTAGAAGAAGATCTTATCAACGAAAAATGTATTATTTTTGGAAAAGGAGACAATTCTTATGTTTTCTATAAACACGAAACAATTTCTAATAGGGAAAAAAAACCCATGAATCTTTCTCGTGAAATAAATCGGAAGCACAAAGAGATGCTAGTAGAATGTCTTGAAGAAGTAGATGATAAAGTAGTTGGATACGATATTGAAGTAAAATAGAGCAGTTAGTCTATATAGCCGAGCCTTCCCCTCGGTGAGTACATAGGTTGCAAGAGATTTTCCGAGGTTTTATCCGATGGTGAACTTATTCTCATCAAAACTTTTAAAAGACCTCGTCGTGCTACCGCTTTCTAATTAAAAGTAAACCGTTTCTAGCTCAAAGTGCTGGGGATTACGGGGGGGTTTTACTTTTTATGCCGGATGTTGTAGTGTAAGGGGAATAAAGACAGTTTAGCAATTTCCAGTACGATAATTTCAACTTGTAGTTATGACGGAAGCACAGATCGCTTTGCAAAATAGAAAAAATACGCTGGTTGGCAAATCAAGTCATAAGTATGGCCTCACCTTTTTTGCCAGGCAAAACTTTAAAAAAGGAGAGGTGGTTATGCTAGGTTTCGGCAAAATCATTGACCACCAGACTCCGCATGTATCAGTGCAAATTGCTTATAATAAACATTTTTTACCCAAAAAGTGGACAGGTAAGTACTGGAATCATTCGTGTGATCCAAATACATACATCAAGAGTCGGCCAGATGGATTCCCTAGTCTAATCGCCTCACGAAACATCAAGAAGGGAGAAGAGATCAATTATGGATATTGGATGACGGAGTTCACGTGGGCAAAAAATGCTGACGAGCTTAAAATCAGGTGCAAATGTGGAACAAAAAAATGCAAAGGCAAAATCTTCTCTTATTTAAATTTGACAGAAAAAGAACAAAAAAAGCTAAGAAATGATGAATTTTGTTCCAAATATCTTTATACCCAGCCATAGCTTTACTGCATCGATAATATAAGTTACGATATCTACATGAAGAGTGCGGGTCCAAATGTGGGTATGGGCGTTGGTGCCAATATGGTTTTAATGTTGTTTATTGCTCTAGTTCTTTGGTGGCTCTTCATTACGACTCAAAGCTTAGAAAACACCACTCAAAATTTTCTCTATGGAGCAACGCTAGGAGTTCTACCATGTTTGGCATCTATCTTTGGTTTCATAAATTCAAATAAATGGGGCGGTTTCAAAAGCTCAATGGGCAAATCCATTTTTTTATTGTCAGCAGGTCTTATGACATGGGGCATAGGTACTTTGGTTTTTGCCTATTATAATATTCTGCTACAAGTTGAGATTCCTTACCCTTCATTGGCCGATTTATTTTATATTGTCAGCTGGCCGCTTTGGGCTATTGGCATGATTAATTTATCTCGTGCCACTGGAGTTAAATTTCAGCTTAGAACGGCTGTTGGTAAAATCGCGCTATTTTCAGTACCCGTTTTGATAGCAATACTCTCGTATTATTTATTAATTACTGTTGCTCGAGATGGGGTTATATTGTACACACCTGAAGATCTACTTAAAGTTTTTTTTGATCTCGCGTATCCTATCGGAGATATTGCCATTCTTACGATTGCCCTCTTGATTTACGGTCTGTCATTCAAGTTTCTTGGCGGGTTTTTCAAGTGGCCTATCCTTTTTATTCTTAGTGGTTTTGTTTTGAACTATTTAGGAGATTTTAGTTTTGTTTTCACTGTCACAAAAGAGACATTTTTTGTAGCTAATTGGGTTGATTTTATTTATACATTAACTTTCTTCTGTATAGGATTTGGTGTCAGTCTTATTAACCCGCAACGGTTAAATTTGAATAATCCCGAAAGTTCTAAGATTTAATATCATGACCACTCTTGACCAAATCGCGAATAAGATAATCAAAGAGCAAGAGCTTATTATAGGTCCTCTTGCCTGGCAAGAAGCTGGAAAAGTAAATGGTGTCCACATCATTGACGCCAAGTCCGGTGCTGTTACCGTGGAGAATGGAGACAGCAGAATTGTGATTGATAAATTAGTCAGCCAATACGAGCGTCTCTTTGGGCGAGCTTCACGCGAAGTGTGCAGAGAAGCCGCGGCGCCGTTTCTGGCTAATCTTACTCCTGCGGAAATGCCTTTAAGCCTGAAGTAAAACTATGGCGGATAGCAACGCAAACATCCCGATTTCCAGCGAGGAATATAAGAAAGTCACGGAAGAACTATACAAGCAAAATCTTGAGGTAGTCCGGCTATATAAACAAGTCGAGGATTTAAACCGCGAACTTGAAATAGCCAACGAGGGGCAGGCGAATTTGCTCCACATTATCAACCATCAAATCAAAGGCTATTTGGCCAAAGCGAGAAACATCTTTTCCGAGTTGCTTTCCGAACCGTCTTACGGCCCGGTCTCTCTTGCCGCCCAACCGATGCTCGAAGAGGGATTCAACTCACTCACCGAAGGAGTCGACTTTGTCACAGACTTCTTGATCGCCTCGAATATTGAAAAAGGGACCTTCGTCTACAATATGCAATCTGTGGATTTAAAAAAGTTAGTAACCGAAGTTATCGAGAAGGAAATCGAGGCGGCAAAAGAGAAAGGTCTCTCGCTCGATTTAAGAGTAGCAGACGGTGGCTACAATATAAAAGGTGATGCAAGTCAGCTCGGTCAAGCAGTAAAAAACTTAATAGATAACTCTATCCGCTATACGCTCAAAGGTGGCCTCATCATCAATCTCTCGCGCACGGATAACAAAATTTTATTAGCGGTCAAAGACACCGGCATGGGCATTTCGGACGAACTTAAACCTAAACTTTTCACCAAAGGCGGCAGGGGCAAGGATTCGCTCAAGGTTAATGTAAACTCAACCGGCTTCGGCCTCTCGTTCGTCAAGGGTGTCGTGGAAGCGCACCAAGGCCGCGTCTGGTCCGACTCCGCCGGCCCCAACCAAGGCTCTACTTTCTGTATGGAGTTACCGGTGGTACTATTATAGGGTGTATATTTTAATGAGTACCCGTTGTTATATATGACAAAATATGAAAAAAGAAATTGAAGCAACATTTCTCTCAGTCAATAAAGACTCTACGCAAGACAAACTTAAAAAGACGAGGTTTGAGTTAAAAACTCCAGAGTATTTGATGCGTAGAAAAACATTTGACTTTTCTCGTGTAGCCCCAGGACGCAATAAATGGGGACGCGTTCGGCAAGAATCCGAAAAAATAACAATGACTATTAAAGAGGTTCGTGGATCGGGTATCAATGACACTTACGAAGTTGAGCTTATAGTTAATGATTTTGATGTTGCCACATCTTTTTTTGAAGCATGCGATATTCCAGCAAAAGCGTTTCAGGAAAATATGCGTGAGGTATGGGTGCGTGACGGAGTGGAAGCAACAATTGATACATGGCCCGGGCTGAATCCATTTGTAGAGATTGAGGGGGCAAATGAGAAAATAGTACGAGAAATATCCAGCGAATTGGGTTTTGATTTTGAAAAAGCAGTCTTTGGTAGTATTGATCTCGTATATGAAAAAGAGCTTGGTATACCTGCCGAAACAATAGTTCGTTTGCCGGAAATTACATTTTCAAACCCACCAAAGAAAAACGCCGCGTGAGCTTGTAAGCTTGATACGCGGCGTTGAGCTACTCCCTTTTTAGTAGGGATGCCCGAATTTTTGGATACATGAACTCGCCTGGTTCTTCCATGCACCATCCCTGCTCTGCGCCCGGTGCTCTGCAATTGAAGTTACAGAATGGTGTCACGGTTAGGCGCAACGGGGCCGTTGCAAGAAGACCATCAACGTCTACATTCCCGAGTGCTTCTCGCATTTTCTGCTTCAATACCTCCGGTCTCCCAAAATATTCTGGAATTTGGAATCCCAAGTCCCGGCGCATGTAGCAGAAGTAAAGGTGTAGACGCGGATCAACTCGAACATAGTCGCCGAATCCCTCCTCGCACTCTTTCTTAAACAAGCACGATGCACAGGGGTGTGCGCTACGATCCAGGTTATCACCCAGTTTTACTTCGACCGATCCACCTCCAACGAGATGAAACCGGAGACGGCCACGGCCGAGCTGTTTTCTCACTCTGGCTATCTCAATCGTGCGCGGCAATACCAATGCTCGCACAATGGGACGCCAGTCCTGATAGAACGACTCGTATGTGGATGCGCTCTGTGGTGTCCACAGGAGCGTGTAGAGTTTGAGTCGACTTCTGTACCGCTCGATGAACGACAACTGTTCGGGGATATCATCTGTGTACCCCTTTTGAAGTACACGATTGAAGGCGACCTTGATACCAGATTCAAGCGCAAGAGTTACCCCACGCATGAACCGACCGTAATCACCGTAACCCCCAGATATTTCTCGGAACATAAGCGGATCTGTCGAGTGCCAGCTTGTTCGTATGAGCGAGAGACCAGCACGACTTAAGTTCTCGGCGAAGATGTCCAACAGCTGCCCATTAGTCGTCATCGAGACTTTGAAGTCACGTTCCGTCAACGCACTCACAACATCGTGAATGCGATACTGCCCATCTCGCCACAATAGCGGTTCAAGCGCGCCGATTTCTACTTCGGAAGTTCCGCCCATGTCACGCCATGCATCCGCAACGGCCATGATATGAGCGTACGAAAGCGGTTTTAAGCTCATGGTATTCCTCCTTGCGCAACGATGCACTTAATTGCTGTGGCGACTTTCTCGGCTGTCATGTCGCTGGTGTCAATGTAGATGAGGCCGAACGACATGAAGATTTCAGCGACACGGTCAAGGAGTGTGCTATCTCCTTCAAGTTTTATGTCGCTTAACACCTTTGCGCGTTCAAGTATTCTTTTATCACGAATCTCCGAACGAGCGCCGAGAAGAAACGCGAAGTGTGGCTTGAGAAGCCTTGTCTCGTCATGGATAACTCGAATGCGAGCATCCATTGCGATGTGGTATGCCGCCGTGGACGCGATATAGCGATCACAGACGACCGAGTTTGTTTCCAGCAACTGGCTTATTTGTACCGAATCGAACTGCGTTGCCAGTCGGTAGAAGCAGTATCGCTCAAGCGGAGTTGCGTGGGCGTCAACCTCTTTTCGCAATTGTGCGAAAGGACCAGCGGGAGATTTGTGGTATTGGAAAGATTCGCCAGCGGCGAGAAGTTTTGCCACCGTGGTCTTGCCAACACCATCAACTCCATCAAGACTAACAAAGACATGCTTTGGTTTCATCCCAACCTCCTTCAGGTTACCGAAACGACGCTAAACCGTCTCGTCGTCTCTTGGATTTTGACTTCTACCTCATCGCCTGCGATAGTGCCGATAAACGCACGGGCCATAGGCGCACCCATATTGAGGACCGTGATTTTTTCTCCATCTACTTCGTAAGTATCTCCACCACCTGCTGGCAGTAGAAAATACTTTGCCATCGATCCATCATCTAGGTTCTCAACCTCGACAATGGCATGGCCGGAAACCTTGGTGATAGTCGGAGGATGATCCACGAGGTACTTCAGCGCATTCAATGCTCGCTGAGTTTCAAAAAGAGATCGCTCTATCGCCTCAGCACGTCGGCTCATCTGCCACTTTGTGGTATCACTATGTGATTGCATGGCGCCGGGAGCTTCAATAGCCGCCTGTCTAGCTGCTTCAAGGCTTTGTTGAGCATTTTTCTCTCTTTGTGTGAGTGTCTCAATGACATACTGTAAGAGCTTCTGCTTATTCATGCTTTCCTCCTATTCGGTTGTGAATGTACAATTTCTCAGAAACCCACTACGGATTTCTTCCAGTGCGCATTCTAACAAGATCAAATGACTTACGCAAATCCAAAAGGGAATAGGATCGGAGGGAGTGGTAGAATAGTGAGTATATCAAAGTGCAAATCCAATCCACCCTCACCACCCTCACAAACCATTCCGGACAAACACTGCAAGTTGTTTATTCGGAAGGAGATCCACTTATCGGTCTTGATGGTAAGGTCTTGCAAGATGTCCATGCTTTTTGTTTCTAAAGCGACAAGATGGTTCTGGTAAAACATCCAAAGAGCGGGTGGATGCCTCCTGGTGGCAGTATTGAGTCAGGGGAAACATATGAGCAGGCGGTAATACGAGAAGTTAAGGAAGAGACCAATATGAAAATTGTTTTCCAGAAATTGATTGGCTTTCAGGACGTTTATGAACCAGAGAGAATTATCCGTCAGACACGAAGTTTCTGTATTGTAGAACCGTATGGCGATTTCACATCAGACCCGACTGGTGAAATTACGGAGATTAAACTTATCAATCCTAAGGAATACAAGAATTATTTTGATTGGGGAAAGATTGGGGATAGAATAATGGAACAAGCACTCGTATATAAGAATATGTTTGCCCAAACACTATTGTAGTCTAATTCGCGCGAATGGTAGAATAGAGATATGAAAGAAAAGGAGAAGGAAAAAATATTGAAAGCGTTAGCAAACAGGAGACGCTTAGCTATTATTGATCTTTTACGTAAAGGTAATGAAAAAAGCGTCGGAGAAATTGCAGATAATATCAAGTTGTCTTTTAGGGCGACATCAAAACATTTATCTGTTCTTATGAATGTTGATATTCTAGAGAAAGAGCAAAGAAGTTTGCAAATGTTCTATAGCCTTAATAAAAATGCTCCAAGTATGGTCAAGCAACTTTTACGAATATTATTCATAGTCTAATTCGCGCGAATGGTAGAATAAAGGGGAAGGCCGTTAACTAATACTTCTAAAAACTCTTAAAATTGGTATGATATTAGATATGTCAGCGAAAAAGATACTGCTGTCGGGAGTTAAGCCCACCGGCAGACCGCATATCGGCAACTATTTTGGCGCCATGAAGCAATTCGTAGACCTGCAGGATGGCTACGAGTGCCTTTTTATGATTGCAGATTATCATGCGCTCAATTTCATTCAGAATAGGGAAGAGATGTGGGATAACATTACTAACCTTGCTCTCGACTACTTGGCCATAGGGCTTGACCCCAAGATATCCGTTATCTTCAAGCAATCTGATGTATCTGCTCATACGGAGCTTGCCTGGATATTTGATACCATCACGACCATGCCATATCTCATGCGCGCCCACGCATTCAAGGACGCAGAGGCGAAGGACAAGGAGATTAATGTCGGGACCTTCAACTATCCGATGCTTATGGCGGCTGATATTCTTCTCTACGACACAGATGTAGTACCAGTGGGACAAGACCAGAATCAGCACGTTGAGATTGCCCGTGATACGGCGGAGAAATTCAATCGCATCTTCGGTGAGACTTTCAAATTGCCAGAGCCTTTAATTCTTGCACAGGTAGCGATAGTGCCGGGTATGGATGGGAGAAAAATGAGTAAAAGCTATGGCAACACTATTCCACTTTTTGCTACAGACGAAGAAATAGAGAAGGCAGTCATGAGTATCGTGACAGATTCTTCAGGTGAAAGGCCGGAGAATGTCTATGCCATTCACGTGCTGTTGCGAGAGAAGGGGGATTTGGATACACTCTATGCCGAGAAGAAAGGTCAATACAAAGAGCTGAAAGAAGCACTGATAGAAGATTTAAAGAAGTTTATTGCCCCCATGCGTAAGAGAAGGCAGGCGCTTGAGAAAGACAAAAGAACGGTATTTGAGGTCTTGCAAGTAGGTGGTAAAGTAGCTCGCGAACGAGCCGAAAAGAAAATGGAAGAGGTAAGAGAGAAAGTCGGATTGACTATTAAATAATATGTCACGCATTTATATAAAAGATTTACAGAATCACAAAGGGGAAGAAGTTAAAGTATCAGGATGGGTGGATGTTCGCCGTGATCAGGGGAAGCTTATATTTCTAGATATACGGGATATTTCTGGAAAGATTCAGTCCGTTGTCCTGCCCAATGCCAGCGCCATGGAAATTGCGAAATCTCTTCGTCCTGAATGGGTAGTGGAAATCTTGGGGAAAGTAAATGAGAGGCCTGAGAAAAATAGAAATATTGAAGAAGAGAATGGCGGCATAGAACTTGAAGTGCTTTCCATCACAGTTTTAAACGAGGCTGAAACTCCCGCCTTTGACATGAGGAGCGATGGTAAAGAAATAGGTGAGGAGCACAGACTAGAGTATCGCTATCTAGATTTGCGTCGTCCCAGGATGTACGAAAATCTTAAAATGAGGCATCGGGTGGCAAAATTCATCAGAGATTTCTTGGACAAAGAAAAATTTCTTGAAATCGAAACACCTTTTCTGACTAAGTCTACACCTGAAGGTGCCAGAGACTATATCGTTCCTGCCCGTCTGTATCCCGGTAAGTTTTACGCTTTGCCACAGTCTCCACAACAGTATAAACAGCTTCTGATGATTGGAGGTGTGGAACGTTATTTCCAGATAGTGCGTTGTATGAGAGATGAAGACACCCGCGGGGATCGCCAACCTGAATTTACACAACTAGACCTAGAGATGAGTTTTGTGACTCAAGAGGATGTCATGGCTCTTAATGAAAGGTTACTTATAGAAATAGTCACACAACTCTATCCAGACAAGAAAATCCAGACTATTCCGTTTCCGAAGATTTCTTATGAAGAGGCTGTGAGCAAGTACGGAAGTGACAGACCGGACATGCGCGATGATAAAAATAATCCTGATCTTTTAGCCTTTTGTTGGATTACTGATTTCCCGTTTTTTGAAAGTACAAAAACTTCTGATCATAACGAAGCGGTAGGGGAGTGGACCTTTACGCATAATCCGTTTTCTGCAGCCAAACAAGAGAATCTGGAATTGTTACTAAGAAAGAAAGATATTGGAAAAATTATCGCTCAACAATACGATATCGTCTTGAACGGATTTGAAATTGGAGGAGGAAGCATTAGAAACCATAACCCTGAAGCGCTTAAGGCCGTATTTGAAATAATTGGCTATGGTGAAGATGCTATCGAAGAAAACTTTGGCCACATGCTCAAAGCTCTGGCTTCGGGGGCGCCTCCACATGGAGGTATCGCATGGGGATTCGATCGTCTTATGATGCTACTGCAAAATGAGCCAAATATTAGAGAGGTTATCGCCTTTCCGAAAACGGGGGAAGGGAAGGACCTTATGATGAACTCACCATCGGAGGTTTCTCTAAAACAATTGAAAGAATTGGGAATTGAATTAAGCTCTTGACTTCGAGCAAGCTATATGCTATCATTTAGAATAGATGTACATTTAAATTCTGGGGTGAAGTGCAACTCGTTAGTTAATGGCTTTTAATATACCATGCTCTCTGGCTACTTCATTAGCACTTCGATACTGAAGAATCTTTCGATACTTATTGTTTAAGATTTCAATCTTTTCTTGAAACTCTTCTTTGGATACTTTGGCTAGGTTAGTTCCCTTGGGCCAGAACCATCGTCTACATAGTCCAATACTGCTCTCGATCAGAGGTTTCTGTCTGGGAGAAGCCGGATCGCAGAAATAGGTCCCCACTTTAAACTTTTCATGCTCTCTGTTTTCACCCCCTTGATCAAGAATCAGGGCATCACTTGCATTTTCTGAATGGATTTTCCGCATCACTTTAGTGGTATGAATCGGTCTCAGACTTTTAACCAGATCTCCTCTCAAAAGCTTTGATTCTCTCCAAACAACTAGCACACCACTAGTCTTGGATACCTTCCTTGGAGAAAGAAAGGTATCTCCTTCAGTGATCCACCCAGAATCAGCTGGCAAGTTATGAATACTCACCATATTGGAGATGATGTGCCTTTCAGGTGTATTGGTCTGAGGTTTTTTTCGGTATCTTTTTGTACACAAATATTTACAGTGTCTCTGTCCAAAAGAGCTGCGGAGCCATCGGTAGATAGCATCACCGGACACTCGCACTGGCCAGCCTTCCTCTTTCACTCTGCCGGCAATACCATCTGGAGACTGGTACTGTCTTAACTCAGAGATGATGTGTCTTCGCAGGCTGGGATTTTGTTCAATCTTCATACCTTGATACTTAGAATTTCCTCTCTTCACTTGAGCTTTCTGCTCTGCTGCCGTGGCAGAGTATGTCCCGTCTTCTTTCTGTCTCATCTTAATCTCCCTGGAGACAGTACTCTTATGGACTCCTAGGATTCTGGCAATCTCTTTTTGTTCTTCTCCTTTTCCATCTTTCCATAAAGCATCAATCCGATCTCGAGCTCGAAAGTCTAAGTGCGTGAATTTTCTCATATATTTCATTATATGAGTTGCATTTCATATAAGAATTTTCAAGTACACATGCCCAACCTAAAACCAACCCCTGAAATGGAGGTGCTTTGATGTCCAAGTATTCTAGGTCGGGTGGTAAGTACACGGGCAACCACACGACCCTGATCCCTGCAGCACAAGTTGCCTGTGACATCGCCTATGCCCTTGCCGAAGTCGTCAAGATCTCGCCTGGGTTCATTAAGGCGGGTCTCAAGCCTGTCAACGGTCGCCGACGCGTGAAGTTTACTGATGAGGGCGGGAATTGCATCATGCTCTCAGTGAGAGACAACGCCTCTCACCAGGAAGTTCGCGTTTACGTGACCGATGTGCAAATCGCGAGAACGGCAATAGCGCGTGGCGCGCGAAACGCCGGTATCGCGGTTTGTTTCAGGAAAGAGATTTGACCACCACCCAACGAGAGCCATTCTCGTCTGGGTGGTTTTCGTTTTATAAAAGACAAGAAAAGAGAGTGGTATGTTTCAACCACTCTCGGAAACCCTCGGCATTCAGAATGCACTCACCGCCAGAACCCCGCCATGAAGCCTGAGATATCCTCGAAGCGAACCTTGCGGAGGGTGTAGACCACGAAGCCGAGGGTAAGCGTGACGAGGAGATAGGCGATACCTCGCTCAATACGCTTCGTGTGGGTATCCCGCACCTCCTTCTTCATCCTTGAGACGAACTCCTCCGCCGGACTAGGAGCCTTCTGCATCTTCCTCCGAAGCTCTGCCAGCTTCTGTCGTTCACCTACCGTCAGCATGCCCATGGTCTTCTCTCCTCCTAGGAGAAAGCGGGTTCACGCCACGGACGTTTTTATGCCAGAGAACTCTTCTAACCCTATTGTATTCCTTTTTCAACTAAAAAAGTATTGAGTCATGTTAAGATGAGATGGATGAAAAAAATCATCGTTATTATCGTTATTCTTGTAGCCGCAGTTCTCCTCTATACGATGCGCGACAAGTTTCCGACGGAGGAAGCAAGAACGTCTCAAGTAAGCGAAAATGGGCTCTTCCGTCCTGACCCATCAAGCGCCACTTTTGCCTTCGATGACGGGCCAATTACTCTCTCGATGGGGCGAAATGAGGGTGCTTCAGGAGAGGAAACCATATTGCTAAATAAATTCGCTTACGGCGACATCAACGCGGATGGCAAAGAAGACACTGCCCTACTCTTAGCACGCTATGGCGCCGGTTCTGGAACATTTTTATATCTGGGAGCATACATCTCTGGACCGGTAACTTACAGGGGATCGAAAGTTACTTACATTGGAGATCGAATTGCCCCTCAATCTATTTCTATCAAACAAGGAGTTGTGACTATAGAGTATTTAGACCGTAGACCAGACGAAGCTTTGGCCGCCGAACCAACTGTTTTGATATCAAGACAATTTACCTATAGAGCCGGAGAGTTTGAGGAAAGATAAAAATTGTGTTCTAATGGCTACTTATGGAAATAAGGAATATCGCTATTATCGCGCACGTTGACCACGGTAAGACCACTCTTACTGACGCCTTGATGCGCCAAACTGGAATGACAGGCGAAGGGGTAACGATGGATTCAAACGCTCTTGAATTAGAGCGTGGTATTACCATTTATGCCAAAAACACTTCTATTTTTTATCCTTCGACAAGCTCAGGACGTGCCGTCACAAAAATCAACATCGTCGACACGCCCGGCCACTCGGACTTCGGTTCGGAAGTGGAACGCGTCCTACGCTCCATAGATACAGTGCTCTTGGTCGTCGATGCCCAAGAAGGACCAATGCCTCAAACTCGTTTCGTTTTGAAGAAGTCCTTGGAGCTCGGTCTGAAACCTATCGTGGTGATAAATAAAATTGACAAATCAGCCGCTCGGCCAGAAGCAACGCACGAGTCTGTGCTTGAACTTTTTCTTGAGTTGGGCGCTAGCAACGAGCAAATAGACTTCCCTACCGTATATGCGATCGGACGAGCGGGTATCGCCAAGAAAAATTTAACTGATGAATCAAAAGACTTAACTCCCCTCTTAGATACCATTCTCGAATACATACCGCCAGCGGAGCAAAAGTTTGATGTGCCAGCTCGTCTTCAACCTTTCAATCTGGCTTATGACAATTTTCTCGGACGCCTTGCTATCGCACGCATTTATGAAGGTACGTTAAAAAACGAGCAGAAAGTTTTTGTCAAAAAACCGAATGGGGAAACTTATTCGGGAAAAGTTACTAAACTTTACACTTTTGAAGGGCTAAAGAGAAAGGAGGTGGAGGAAGTCGTTAGCGGAGATATTTGTATGCTTGCAGGGCTCCCGCAAATTTATATCGGTGACACCATAACAGGAAGTGAGGACACGCCAGCCATGCCAGCAATATCGATAGATGAACCGACCATTTCTCTTAATCTTGTCGTCAATGACTCCCCCTTCGCCGGTCGTATTGGCAAGTTTGTGACCGGTCGACAAATCCGTGAACGCCTCGAGCGCGAACTCGAGGTCAACGTGGGTCTCAAAGTCGACTTTAGTGCCAACGAATACTTCACTATCTACGGTCGAGGAGAACTTCATATCGCGATTCTCCTCGAGAATATGCGACGCGAAGGATTCGAGCTCCAAGTTTCCCAACCGCATGTCTTGGAGAAAATTGAAAACGGCAAAAAACTTGAACCTTTTGAAGAAGTCCTGATAGATGTGCCAGAGCAAATGTCTAGTACTGTAATCTCGAAGTTGACGGAACGTCGCGCCTCGCTCATAGATATGAAAACGGAGAACGGGCAAACTCGTATTACTTTTGAAGCGCCGACTCGCGGACTCTTGGGTTATCGCAATCAGTTCGTGATTGATACCAGAGGCTTAGGTATAATCTCATCCCGCTTCACCGCATTTAAACCATACGCTGGAGAAATGAAGCATGAGAAGAGCGGTTCGATGATATCTATGGAGAGTGGTAAGGCGCTTGCTTTCTCACTCGATAATTTGCAAAACAGAGGCACGTTATACATCGAACCAGCGAATGAGGTATATGAGGGGCAAGTCATCGGTAATACGTCAAAGGGTGAAGACCTTTACGTTAATCCAACCAAGGGCAAACAGCTCACCAACATGCGCGCTTCCGGTTCTGATGAAGGTATTTACCTCGCGCCCGCCTACAAACTTGATATTGAACGGGCGATGGAGATTATGAATGACGATGAATATATAGAAATTACTCCCGCCGCGGTTCGCCTGCGAAAAATTCTTCTAACGCAACAAGCACGTTCAAAAGCCCAAAGAAAAGGTTAAATAATTTATAAATCTTCAGGAGATAGGTCGGTATGTTTAGCAATACGCGCAAGCATACGTGGGCCGATTTCTTCCCCATCATGGAAAGCGAAAGTACAGTCAGGTCGGCCAACTTTAGTTAGTATCCTATGTGAACCTCTCTGCCTCTTTACAGACCAGCCCGACTTTAATAAAGAGCCAAGAACATGTGAGGCTTTAACTGCGCGCCATTTCATACTTGAACAACCGGGTAATTGGAGCCGGCGTATTACCCTGTTCAACCTTGTCCGCCAAAGTACGCAACGTTACAGCAAAGACTTTCTGTCGCGCTTCTTCTTTAGTTCTACCATAAGCCATGACTCCAGGCAGTTTTGGCACCTCGGCAATCCAGCGCTTGTCTTCCTCGCGCTCAAATTCAATTACGAAAGAATGTGTTGATTTACTATGAGTATTCTCTTTCATAACACCATAATACCATACCCAGCAAGAACGTTCAAAAGCGCAAAAGAAAGAGTTGAAATAAAATCACATAGAAGTGCAAAATTCCTTCATACATTAATAACTCACGACCGTGCACTTATAGCGTATGGAGAAATTGAGTAAAAAGATTTAAAAATGAAAAGGGCGCAAGATTTCTCTCCTGCGCCCCGTCGGTACGAGCTTCTTGCACCCGCTAGTTCTTGAGAAGTCGCTTGACGAGCTTCCTCTCCTTCTGCTCGGCGTCCCAAACCCGGCGGTACTCCGTCGTCATCTTGGAGAACTTCTCCTTTGTGGTAAAGAAGAGAACTCCAGACGGACAGCGCGTCCCATACTGGTTGCTGTCGATCGAGTAGCGGACGAGAAGACGATTCTTCTCGATGCCAACCACCATTACGGTGCCGCCGTACTGGATACCGCAGGACTCGCCAAAATCGAACGAGACGTTACCACTCTCGACTGTCTTGAGGTTCTTCACGTCCACCCATGCCCAGCCGGGAACGGTTGCCGTGTCGCCCTTCTTGATCTCCTGGGCAGAAGCCAGTGAAGGGACCAGCAGAGCCACCGCGAACAGCGAAATGATCATGCGCTTCATCGTCTTATCCTCCTTGCCAATAGGGTTTGATTTGGGCCATTTCTGGCCTCCCCTTTGGCGTGCAGTCTTCCACCATCTTAGCATACTATAATTAATCTGTCAAGCGCTTCGCCATGAGCCAGAAGCTGTATAATATCGGGCATGGCGAAACTTGGAACCGACCCGTACAAAGGGGTAAGGGACTTTTACCCCGAAGATATGGCGATTCAGAATTATATATTCAATACATGGCGCAAAGTTGCCGAGAAATTTGAGTATGTGGAATATGGCGCTTCCATCCTTGAACCAGCAGAACTTTATAAAGGGAAAACAAGCGAGGAAATAGTGAATGATCAGACATTCAGTTTTACTGACCGAGGCGGCCGTGAAGTAATTCTGCGTCCGGAGATGACTCCGACCCTTGCACGTATGATCGCAGCAGAGCGTAAATCTCTGAAATTTCCGCTCCGATGGTTTTCTATACCAAATGTCTTTCGCTATGAACGACCGCAGAGAGGACGCAGGCGCGAACACTGGCAATTGAACTGCGATCTTTTAGGCATTCCTGGTATTGAGGCAGATGTGGAGATTATCTCGCTTGCTCACGCCATCTTGAGAGCCTTTGGAGCAGAAGAAAAAGATTTTGAAATCAGGATTAATAGCAGAAAAGCGCTTCCAAAAGGCGTCAGCATGGAGACTATTAGGAAAATTGATAAAGGAGAAGAGGTTGGAATTGAGGTGCGCGAAACAGATGAAATACGCTCTGTTCTCGATCTTCTAGAAAAAAAGGGCATAAAAAATGCAAGGTTTAACCAAAAAATTGTAAGGGGCTTTGATTATTACACCGGTATAGTCTTTGAAGTATTTGATACAAATCCAGACAATCCCCGATCACTTTTTGGCGGGGGAAGATATGATAACCTGCTTGAAATATTTGATGTAGATCCCATACCAGCTGTAGGTTTCGGCATGGGAGATATTACTCTTAGAGACTTCCTTGAAACACACAAGCTGAAATTGAATGCCTAACGGGATGCGTAAAATAGTTTTTGACATAGAAACAAAAAATTTCCTTAGCGAGGTTGAAAAGATTGACCTCGCTTTAGTGGCTATTCACGATTCTCTAACCGATTCTTACTCTTCATATTTGGAAGAAGACTTAGCCAAGCTCTGGCCAATACTGGAGCGCGCTGATATGCTTATCGGATTTAACTCCGATCACTTTGATATTCCTATTTTAAATAAATATTACCCGGGAGATTTGACGAAAATAAAAAGTCTGGATATCTTAAAAGAAATAAAAGATTCTTATGGGCGCCGGATGCGTCTCGACCAATTGGCGGAAGGCACCTTGGGCAAAAATAAATCGGGCGGGGGTAGTGATGCCATGGACTGGTGGCAGGAGGGCGACGTAGAGAGAGTCCGCGCTTATTGTTTAGATGACGTTAAACTTACTAAAGAACTCTATGAATACGCTCTTGCCAACAATAAGCTCATATTCAAAGAAGGCGGCGCGTTGAATGAAATTAAGTTAGATACTTCTGACTGGGAAAAACCCCACGACCATAAACTCACTTTCTCTCTACCGTTTTAGCTTGATATTGTAGTGAACCTATGATAGAATGGCGGTAGACATAACCTAGAAAAAGCCGAGTAAATCCGGCACCCCACCACGAGGGCATCGTGGTAATCCAAGCACCTTGATAGGAGGGGTACAGCAATGGCAACGAGAAAAGTCTCGGTTGAACGGTACGTCGAGCAGGTTCACGACGGTAGCCACTACAAGGGTTACCTGAAGATCGCCGACACCACTCTTGACTATGAGTTGGTGTTCGCCGTTCCGATCCCGCGGCTGGACGACATGGAGCCGGCCAAGGACAAGGAAGAGATCCGCCGTCTCTTTCAGCTCACGGTGAAGCGTGACAACGCGAACATCGAGCTGACAAATGACGAGTACGGATTCTTCTTCCAGATGCTTGTGGCGTTTGCGGTGGATACCTACAACAACCCGCAGATCCGCGCCAGCAACGAAGGTCTGATGGGCCAGATGATCCGAGGCAAAGGCCCACTGGCCACCTTCGGCGCTTCGGTCTCGATCGGCTTCAAACGCAATGGTTCGTACGACTTCCCGCCCAAGCTCTGTGGGATGCTGAACGCCTCAAAATTCGGCTGCGCGCTGACCGTCTAGACAGTCTAACCGAAGACCGGCTACACCCGGGCTCACTCTGTGAGCCCGGTTCTTCTTTTATATACTATTCACAAATTACTTTAAATCGGTTATCATAAGCGCTTATGGAACAAAATAAACAAAATACATTTCTTATCCCTTTAGCCATCATAGTAGCAGGCGGATTCGTCGCCGCCGCCGTTTACTTCGGCACCGGCTCTAGTAGCCCGACAACAGCCACCAACACTGACAACCAGAATGTAGAAATCAACCTTGTCCCCGTAACGGAGAAGGACCACATTGTTGGTAGTAGAAATGCGGCCTTAGTGATAGTCGAGTATTCAGATACCGAATGCCCTTTTTGCAAAACTTTCCAAAACACAATGAAAGAGATAGTACAAACTTATGATGGAGAAGTCGCTTGGGTCTACAGACATTTCCCCATCGCTCAATTGCATACCAAAGCAGCTAAAGAATCGGAAGCAACGGAGTGCGCAGCCGAACTGGGCGGAAATCAAGCCTTCTGGAAATATCTCGACAAAATCTTTGAAACCACCAACTCTAACGACACACTCGACCCAAGCGAACTGCCCAAAATAGCGACAGCCATAGGGCTTGATGTTATTGCATTTAATACTTGCCTCTCGAGTGGTAAATATGCAGAACTGGTGAAAAAGAGTGTGGAAGAGGCGATAAAAGCAGGCGCATTAGGCACGCCTTACTCTGTAATTGTGACTAAGGATGGTCAAAAGGTGTTAATCAATGGAGCCGAACCGATTACTATGGTCAAAGCCAAGATAGACGCATTGCTTAAATAGACCTAATAGACTTAGAGTAATTCCGAAAGGTGTTTATAGATAGCGTACATGGCATAAGTATCAAGCGTGCAGTATTTTCTTAGGCCACTCATTATCTCATTCTTGGTTTCGAGGTTTTTCCCATCCAAGACAGTCTCCATCCATACTCGCTGCGCCATCCCTCCGTGGGAGACTTCCAACTCTTGATAACTTAATTCAGGGACAAGGACTGGTAAGACTGCCTTAAGCGACGCGCTACCGAAGAAATCCTTGTCAACAAACCACCCCTTAGAGAAAGGGACCATCAGATCAACCATCCTATCATTTATGTCGTGTAGGAAATTGGCGAATTCCGGGTACATCAAAGCCATTTCATCGTTTCTCTTCATTTCGAACTGTTTGTACCAAGAAACCACTGTGCCTTGACCGTTAAAATCCTTCTTCATCTGCTTTAAAAGCGGAGGAACTGGATTAGAATTCTCGGTATGCAGGTACTCTTTGTGTGCCAAACTGCCATTAAGCTCTTCTTGAATATGAAGCGAGTATTGGAAAGGCACTTGTTGATACGGCCGTGTACCGTCGAAGGCAGGTATCACCCCAGAGAGCGTCTCATAATCGAAGAAGTGTAGTGGGAATTCAAAAGTAGAGAGAAATTCTCGTATCTCTTCTTTGTCAATTTCCTGCTCTCCTGATTTTACCGCCATCACCTGCTTTTGTTGTTTTTCTGACAAATCGAAGTCAAGCGGGATATTGCTTATGAGCTCGATACCCAAGTCCTCAAGTAACCCCGCTTTCTTCGGAGTAAGGCCGCTAAGCTTATAAATACTGTATCGAGAGATATCGCCTTTGACTAAACCATAAATCTGGAGCCACTCTTCCATGCTTCCTTGTTTCAGATATCTAGGTGAGATATTGGGCATTTCTTTTTTGGCAAGAACTTCAAAAGCTCGTTTAATGTTATCGAGAGTCTCTTCAATATGGGACCGAATTTCTTCGGTAACTTCAGTCTTCTTTGTTAATCCTTTTATATCGATATCTCCCTTTCTCGTATATTCATTATTCACATGCAAGACATACATATTGCGGATGGAGAGTCCCGCTTTTTCCAACACAATAGTCTGGAAAGCAAGATCAGGAATATGGTCCGGCTTGACTGAAGTAGAAGATTTTATCTCATAGAGATCAAAAATATTTTCCCCTACTTTCTCGAGCACGTCAAAGATAGAAGTGATGTTGCCTGCCTGCGCAGGCAGGTTTGTCTCTAGTCTTCCTTGTAGGATTACTTGAGTTCCCTTCTCTATCTCCGATTTAGTCAGATCCGGAAGAGCATAATATTTAGTCCCGCTGAATACACCATCATTTTTATAACCCAGTTTTAATGCTTTGGGGAAAAGCTTCTCTGCATATTCTTCAAAAAGAGTTCCTTCGTCAAAGCGAGCCTGCAAATCTTCATCAGGTATCGGGATTTTAGACTTATCATATTTCTTAAGCCACAGCCACGCCGGATGCTTCAGAAACATCATAAATTCTGACTTGGATATAACCATCCTCTCTATAATAGCTTAAAATAACGACTTTTAGACATATATTTGAACTATACAAAATCCTTGACAAACAAAGTCTAATATGCTAGACTGCAAGGAGACGCAGAGATGTAAATTCTGGGGTGAAGTGCAACTCGTTAGTTAATGGCTTTTAATATACCATGCTCTCTGGCTACTTCATTAGCACTTCGATACTGAAGAATCTTTCGATACTTATTGTTTAAGATTTCAATCTTTT
>Ga0209727_1000125_pt1 | contig 94338 bp, 77 predicted proteins | sample RifGroC1_FD_183995 | JGI IMG/M metagenome (GOLD analysis project Ga0209727, IMG submission 183995) | Groundwater microbial communities from Rifle, Colorado, USA - Groundwater C1 (SPAdes) (version 2) | ecosystem: Environmental > Aquatic > Deep subsurface > Groundwater | place: Rifle, Colorado... | reverse complement strand
TATAATCAAGACCTTGCGTTATCTATTTCAAAACATTGCCATAAAGAAATTGATATTGCCCAAAAACAGCTCGAAATGCTATCAATAGACCCAGATTTCCAAAATCTTTCTAATATTGATAAAATAGACTTAACTATAAATGGACTACCTCAAAATTATGAACCTTATAAAAGAAAAATTTTTAGTGAATTATTAAAACGTAATAAAGATTTTTCACTTTTATTTCTATTACTGCCAAACGGAGATAATTATATATCCTATCCTTTTGAAATTCAAAAGTCTTTAAAAAAAAATAATTTAAGTGATAGAGAATATTTTCAAAAAGTAGTAAAAACTAAAATCCCTTATATTTCTGATTATTTTATTGGTGCTGATGGACAACCTTCCATTGTAATAGATGTACCAATACTTGATGAAAATAATAACATAAAATGCCATATTGGAGGAGTTTTTTATCTCGATACCCTAAATTTAATATTAAAACAAATAACCCCAGAAGAGGAAACCTATTCAATGCTTATTGATAGAAAAGGAAATTTAATTGCTCATAACAACTCCCTCTTTTTAGAAAAAAAAGAAAAAAATAATTTAAAAAAACATCCTTTTATAAAAGATTTCTTAGCAAATAAAGACTCTTATAATAAAAGTAAAACATTCTCTTATATCCATCCTGTTGACAACAAAGAGTATATAGGAAGTTTTGTTGCTCTTAGTTTTGGATGGGGTTTTGGATTAAGTTTTAAAAAAGAAATGATATACAAAAATATTAATTTACAAACATTAAGTATCCTTCTACTCGTTATTCTCCTTATTATTTTAGTGGATGGAATTGGATTTATTATTTTAAGAAGATACATTAACACATGGATAGAAAAAGAAAATATTCTTTTAGAATCTAATTTAGAAAATGAAAAAAAATATCAAATGTTATTTGATACAATGTTAAATGGTTTTGCTCTACACGAAATTATATGTGATAAAGAAGGTACTCCTATTGATTATAGATTTTTAGAAATTAATCCTTCCTTTGAAAGAATTACGGGACTTAGAAAAGACGATTTAGTAGGAAAAACAGTTTTAGAAGTTTTACCTAAAACAGAATCTTACTGGATTTCTCAATATGGCGAAGTAGCTCTAAAAGGTATAGATAAATTCTTTGAAAATTATTCTTCTGATCTAAATAGATATTACGAAGTTTTTGCATACTGTCCAAAAAAAATGCAATTTGCAGTAATAATTTCTGATATTACCCCAAGAAAAATATCAGAAATAGAGATGAATAAGCTAAATCAAGAGTTAGTTCTAAAAAATAAAGAACTAGAACAAATAGTTTATGTTTCGTCACACGATTTAAGAAGTCCTTTGGTTAATATACAAGGATTTAGTAAAGAACTTCAACATTCTGTTAATAGTATAAAAAAATTGTTAGAAACAAAAGAAATTAAGTCAAAACAATTAGAAGATATAATAACTGAAGATATAGAAACATTTTTAATGTACATATTAAAAAGCGTAGAAAAAATGGACTCTTTGCTTTCTGGATTATTAAAATTATCAAGAGTTGGAAGAGCAGCTTTAAATCTAAAAATAATAAATATGAATAAATTAATTAATAATGTAATTAAAAATTTTAGTTTCAAAATTGTAGAAAATTGTATAAAAATAAATACAGAAGAACTTCCTGATTGTTTTGGAGATGAAGTTTTAGTAGACCAAGTTTTTTCAAATCTTTTAGAAAATGCAATGAAATACCTTGCTAATAATAGACAAGGCATAATAACAATAGGTGGTTTTGTAGAAAAAGATACATCCGTCTATTTTATTGAAGACAATGGGGTAGGTATTGGTCAAGAACATTATGATAAAGTATTTGAATTATTTTATAGAGTTTCACCTCGTGAAAGTAAGGGCGAAGGATTAGGACTTACTGTAACAAAAAAAATTCTACACATGTTAAATGGAAATATATGGGTAGAATCAGAATTAGGAAAAGGAACAAAATTTTTATTCTCTTTACCAACAAAAAACAAACTCTAAAATTTAGGAGGGAGTATGAATATGAAAAAAGAAGTTGTAATATTTCTTGCAGAAGATGATGATGGACATTCTCTTTTAATAAAAAAAAATCTAAAAAGAGCAGGTGTTTTAAATGAAATATTCTATTTTAGAGATGGAGAAGAAATTTTAAACTATATAAAAAATAATAGAGAAAAATTAGTAAACTCTAATTTCTCCTATCTTTTTTTAATTGATATTCGTATGCCAAAAGTCGATGGGGTAGAGGTTTTAAGACAATTAAAAAAAGACAAGGATTTTCATAAAATGCCAGTAATAATGATTACAACAACTGATGATCCAAAAGAGATTGCCTTATGCCATGAAATAGGTTGCAATAACTATATAACAAAACCAGTTGATTACGATAAATTTGCAAATGCAATTCAACAACTTGGTTTATTTCTACTTATAACAGAAATACCAGAGATGATTATATAGGATTTTTTTATGATAGAGAATAATAATGTTGATATAGTAGATGAAAATAATATTTTTTCTCAATATAAAATATATGTAGTAGAAGATGATCTGGGACTAAGAAGAATAATTCAAATTAAATTAGAAAAAGAAAATTTTAAAGTAGAAACATTCGCACAAGGAAAAGAATTTATTGGATTAATTGCAAATGAAGAAATAAAAGATAATCTTATACTTCTTGACTATAATCTTCCTGACACTAACGCAAAAGACCTTTTACAAAATCTATTAAGTCAAAGGAAAAATTTAAATTTTATTATTATGACAGGTTATGGTGACGAAAAAATAGCAGTAGAAATGATGAAACTCGGAGTAAAAGATTATCTAGTCAAAGACATTAATTTTTTAGAATTACTACCTTCATCTGTAAAACAAATAGTTAAGCAAATAGAAATAGAAAAAAAACTCAAAGAAACTAAAAATAGCTTATTGGAAAGCGAAGAAAAATATAGATTAATAACAGAAAATAGTAAATCTTTCATTTCTGAGACTGATATTAATGGAGTTATTCTTTATGTAAATAATTATTATATAGAAGGACTTGGATACCTTCCAAAAGAAATTATTGGTAAACGAGCAGCAGAACTTTTACATCCAGATGACTTAGCAACAGCAATAAAAAGCTTTGACAAAATGCTTAATAGTTCACAACCAAGAAGAGACGAATGGCGATTTAAACATAAAAACGGAACTTGGAAATGGCTTGACTGCACTGCTAATATGTTTACAACAAAAAATGGTGAAAAAAGAATTGTTGTTATTGCTTATGATATAACGGATAAAAAAGAAAAAGAAGAAGACTTAAAAAACTCTAAAATAAATGCTGAAAATGCTAATGAAGCTAAAACTCAATTTTTGGCAAATATGAGTCACGAACTTAGGACTCCTATAAATGGCATACTTGGCATGGTAAATCTTTTATCAAAGACTAAACTCGAGGAACAACAAATTAATTATCTTGATATGATAAAAAGTTCTGGGTCTTTACTCTTAAATATAGTAAATGATATTCTCGATATTTCTAAGATTGAATCTGGAAAATTTGTACTAAAAGAAGAATCTTTTAATATAATAAATCTAATAAATAAAATTCATAATGAAATGGAAATTATATCGAATTCAAAAAATCTAAAATTAAATACTATTATAGAAAATAATATAACTGAATGTATTTTTGGAGATGAAAAAGCATTAACTCAAATACTCATAAATTTACTAACAAATGCTATTAAATTCACAGATATAGGTCAGATCGATATAAAATTAGAAGAAATATCAAAAGATAAAAATGAAATAAAATTTAGAATTTCAGTAAGTGATACAGGAATTGGCATACAAACAGAAAAATTGAACGAAATTTTTGAACGATTTACTCAAATAGATAGTTCTACAACAAAAAAATATCAAGGAACAGGGCTTGGACTTTCAATTGTCAAAAAACTTATAGAAATAATGAAAGGCAAAATAACAGTAGAAAGTTCTCTTGGTAAAGGAACAGTCTTTACTATGGAAATACCATTTAAAAATGTAAAAGAACACCCTCTACTATATGAAAAAGAAAAAACAAACGATGATATAAATAGCAAAATACAAAACAAAAATATTAATATACTTATTGCAGAAGATAATGCTATAAATGCTTTATTTCTTAAAGAACTATTAGAACAAAGTGGTTTTAGTACAGATACTGCACAAAATGGAATAAAGGTACTCGAAAAATTGTCCAAAAAAAAATACAATCTTGTTTTTATGGATGTTCAAATGCCAGAGATGGACGGTTTTAAAACAACTGAGGTAATAAGAAAGCAAGAAAAAAATAACAAAGACCATATTATAATTGTAGCATTAACGGCTTATTCTATGAAAGAAGATAAAGAAAAATGTATAAAAATTGGTATGGACGATTACATATCCAAACCAATCGAAGAAAGTGAAGTATTTGAAAAAATAGAAAAATATTTTTGTTAGAAATACTCAATAAATTTATTGTAAAAAAAATGTATAACTTAAAGATAATATATATAAAAATTGTTATACTTTAATTATTGTAAATATAAAAATGCTGTAATATAATACAGTGTAAAACTAAATTTGATGGATTTTGATATGCAATTTAGAAAAAAGATATTAATTATTGATGATGACAAAAAACTTACAGAGATTATAGAAAAATATTTTTCTCAATACGAATTTGATGTTGAGGTAGCTAATGATGGAAATGGCATTGATAACATTATAAAACAAAAAAAACCAGATGTTATTTTGCTCGATGTTATGCTCCCTGATAGAAACGGCTTTGACCTTTTAAGAGAAATACAAAAAGAACATAGCATTCCTATTATTATGCTTACGGCAAAAGGTGATGAAGTTGATAAGGTTATTGGCTTAGAGCTTGGAGCAAGCGATTATGTAACAAAACCATTTTCCGTTAGAGAATTAATCGCAAGAATAAGAAGCGTTCTAAGAAGATCAAATTTAAATGCCTATGATCTAAAAGCAAAAAATGAACTCGTTTATGGTACGCTAAAAATAATTCCAGATAGGCGTTCAATAGAAATTGATGACAAAGAATTAGAACTTACAAAAACAGAGTTTGATTTATTATACTTACTTGCTTCAAATCCAAATAAAACTTTTACAAGAGAAGATTTATTAAAAATAGTTTCTGATAGAGATTATGCTATCTTTGATAGATCAATTGACATGCACATAAGTCATTTAAGAAATAAATTAAAAATGCAAAACCCTCCTTACTGCACAATAAAAACAGTTTGGGGATCAGGATATAGATTTGAAATTAATGAAAAACCAATTTAAAATCTCTTTAACAAAAAAGATTATTTTTTTCTATTTTATTTTAGTTATTCTTTCAGTTGCTTTTACTTCGATATTTTCTTATATCATTTTTCAAAGATTGATGGATAATCAAATTAATAACATTGATTTAAACACATCAGCAATAAAAATGAAATTAGAAAAACTTTATGAAAAAAAAACTAATCTTATCGAACTTCCAGATTTGAATGAAAAATTAAAAAATGATACTAAAGAAGAATCAAAAATGCTTCTTCAAACAATTGAACAAAACTTCCCTGGCTACACTCTAAAAATGCCAACAGTAGAAGGAACTTTAGAATATAAAGAAAGCCCCAAACTACTTTATGATAATAGAGAAAAAAAATATTTTTTAGAAATAACAAGAGAAATAAAATTCGAACAAAATTTACCATTCAAATCATTACAATTATCAATTAAATTAAATTATTATCAAATAATCTTAAGAAGCTTGATAATGGGGACTTTATTAGCAACACTATTTTTAATTCCTTTTATTATTTTATTTTCAAGAACAATTATTACTCCTATAATAAAAGTTTCAAAGGCATCAAATCAAATTGCCACAGGAGACTTAAATGTTCATATAGATTTTAAATCAAATGACGAAATAGGAGAACTTGCCAACTCTTTCAATTTTATGTCAAACGAATTGTCAAAAATAAAAAAAATTAGAGATGATTTACTTGCAACAATTAGTCATGAACTTCGTTCTCCGCTTGGTAGAATAAAAGGTTACAACGAATTACTATTTGATTTAGAACTCGATAAAAATGAACAAGATAAATATTTTAAATCAATATTACAAGAGATTGATTTTCTTGACAATATGATTGCAGAAATAATTGAGATTTCGAGGTTAGAATTACAAAAAGAAAAATTCTTTAAAGAAAAAATGGATTTAGCCTTTTTGCTAGAAATAATTAACGAAGATTTAGAACTCGAAAAATCAATTTTAAAAATAGATTATGAATTCAAATATCATCAAAATTTATTTTGCTATATTGATGTTGATAAAATAAGAAGAGTTTTTTTAAATGTATTCCAAAATTCTGTAAAAGCAAAAGCAACAAAAATCATAATGGAAGCAACAAAAATTGATGATGAAATTGAAATTAAAATAATTGACGATGGGGTAGGTATCCCAGAAGATCAACTCGAAGTCGTTTTTGAAAAATTTTATAGAGTGGATAAATCAAGAGATAGAAAGACAGGCGGTTTTGGTCTTGGGCTTGCAATTTGCAAAGGCATTATAAAAGAACATAACGGTAAAATATTTTTCGTTAAAAAAGATAAAGGTGCTGAGTTACATATACTGTTGCCTGCTTTAGATATTAAAGATAATGTTTAGAACTAATCGCTTTACCAAGTGTCAGACTATCAGAGTATTCAAGACTTCCACCCATAGGAATCCCAGTTGCAATTCTTGAGCGTTTTATATTAAATTTTGAAAGAATATTATTCAAATACAAAAAAGTAGCTTCACCTTCTATTGTTGGATTTGTGGCAATTAATACTTCGCTAAAATTTCCTTTTTTTATCCGCTCAACAAGTTCGTTTATTTTAAGTTTATCAGGGTTTACACCATCCAATGGATTTATACTACCCATTAAAATATGATATAAACCCTTATAGCAGCCAGTCTCTTCTATTGCAAGTAAGTCTTTTGGTTCTTCAACAACACAGAGCATCGATTGATCCCGCGAATAATCCTCACATATAGAACAAACATCCTTCGTTGTAAAATTTCCACATATAGAACAAAAATTTATATTACTTATAACATCTTCTATTATATGAGAAATTTCTAACGCAATATGTTTATTCTTCAAAAGAAAATAAGATAACCGTTGAGCACTTTTTTTACCTACACCGGGTAATTTTGTCAAAATAGTTATAATATCATTTATTTCATTCATCAAAAAAGTCCGGGTATCAAATTAGTTGAAAACTTTCTTTGTATCTCTTGTCTCATTTTTGCAACAGCATCATTTTGAGCTAATATAATTAAGTCTCTAAAAGTTGGAATATCATTTCTAATAAAATCATTATCTTCATATTCTATCGAAATAATTGTAAACTCCCCATTGATTGTAACTTTAACAAATCCACTACCAGCTTCGCCAGTAACAGTAATTTCTTTCAATCGTGAAACCATCTCATCACTTTTCTTTTTTAACTCTTCAATATTCAAATTTTTTAGTAAATCTAAAGGATTCATTTTTATTTCTCCTTGAAATATCGTTGGAAAAAACATAATCAATAATAAAAATCTTTACGATTATTATTATAACAAAAAATAGCATTGTTTTCAAGTATAGATTTATATTTTTGGGGGGAGGGAGGAAATTATAAATCAATATATCTAACATTATTATAAAAAGTAGCCTCTTTCTTTTTTTGCCACTCTTCTATAATATCATCTTTAACGCCCCATTCTTTTAAAACTTTTGCTATTCTTACCAATTTTTCAAATATATAAGAAATATCATAGTTTATTAATTCTTCCAAATTTTTATAAGAATTTAAAATTAATTTGTATTCTTCAATAAAATTTTTAATCTCTGGATTATCTTTATGCCTTTCTAATATATAACAAAAGTAATCTAAGCCAGCCTCCAATTTCGGTTCTTTTTTGAATATTATTTTATTTATTAGAAGTTTATAATCATTAATATATCTTTTATCAAAATCATAAAAACCAAAATTTAACTCATCATAAGCCATAATTACTGTTTTTTCATTATCAGATAATAAACCATTTGTTATATTATCAAAACCAGTAATCTCTTTATATATTCTTTTTAGTTCTTCATAAGTTGAAACATAATCGTTTCTTGATTGTAAAAATTCTCTTTCTTCATCTAAAAATCGAAGCATTTCTTGGATTAAACTATAATTATGGAATTCAAAATCATCAAGATGGGATTTTTTTAATTTATTTATTTTTTTTATTATATCTAAGAGTTTATCATATATTTTATTAATTTCTTCATTACTCCATTCTAAACCATTTTGAAAATCTATTGATTTCTTTGTTATTTTATAAGGAAAAATATAGTATACTCCATAATGATAATAGATGCATCTTTTCGCTTCTTCAGATATATCAAAACCTGTATCCCACAAATCTTTTTCATTTAATAGATTTTCTTTTATTTTATTATGAATATTTTTGTCAGATTTTGAAAAATATAGTAAGTAATAGAATATTTCTCTATAATTCTTAGAATTTAATAAATCATTTATTTTTAAATATATTTTTTCTTTTTGGTTTTCATCTAAATATTTATAAAATAAATTTATTTTTTTAAAATATATATATGGATTATTTTCTAAATTATCTATAAGGTAATCCAATTTCTTATTTATATCATTTTCTATTAATCTTATATTTTTATTATTTAGAATGTGATTTATAAATTCTGTCTTGACCTCATCATTTTCTTTTAATTTGATAAAGTCCTCTATTAGATTTATTAATAATTCTTTCTCTTCTATATGTACTAATGATTTTTCTACAAAACTTATTAAATATTTTTTATTATAATTATTATCTTCTGTATATAATTGTACTTCATTATTTTTTATTAATTTCCAAAACTCATTAAAGAAATTTTTCCATTCATTATAAGGTAGAGTATTAAATAATGAAGTAATTATTACTATAAAATCTTTTCTTAATTCTTTTTTTTCATTATAATAATACCAAAAGTTTTTTTCTACAATTTTAAATAAATCCAATAATTGTTTATTATCTTTTTGTATTTTAATTATTTCTTCCATAATTTTTTCAAATAAATCAAAATCACTAGAATATTGTTTGTAATATTGTAAAGTTAAAAATAAAGATAAATAAAAAAGGTCTTTCTCAAAGTATATATTTTTAAAATTGGTAAACCATTCTTCTTCTTTAATATTAATAAGCATATTTGAATTAAAAGGAAAACCAGATTCAAAAGACAATTTAATTAATCTTATTGTATCCATTAATCTTTTTGTTTCATCATTTAAACCTAAGTTATGGGAGAATGAAATCAAATGTCGTTTTTTTTCAGATGGTTTAATATCCTCTTTTTTTTCTTCTTTTTTTAGATTTCCAAACAAATCACTTATTTTTATAAGATTATATTGTCTTAAATGGTTTCTTTTATTAAAATAAATATCTTTCATATTCTCATCATATTTTCTATGAAAAAAAGGAACAAATTCATAAAACCATAATTGTTCAGATATAGGTTTATTATCAATATTTTTCTCTAATTCTTCTAATAATTCTAAAGATTTTTTATAGTATATTGGTATTTTAGTGTAACTCATTAATCCAATTTTTTTTATAACCCAACTAAAATTTAAATCAATATTTTCTTCTGGTTTCCAGTTATCAATACATTCTATAAGATTTTTATAGTCAAGATTTATTGCGTAAAATAACAATTTATAGTAAGTTAATTTGTGTTTTTCTTCATTATCGAGATTTTTAGTGTTTAATCTATCAAAATATAGGCTAAATTTATATTTTTCATTTAATATCAAATTATTATCAAGTAAAACAAATAAAAATGAATGATATTCCTTCTTTTCTTCATTATCCAACAAATTATAATCTATTGTATCAAATATTTCTGTTAATTTATTAATCTCTTTTTCATCTATTGATAAACAAATTGGTAATAAATTAAAATTTATCAAAAAAGAAATTAGCCCAAAATATTTTAATTTATATTGACTATCAACAAAATCATATTTTCTTGTCAAATTTGATAATGAATATTTGCAGTAATCTCTTACATCACTTCTATAATTTAATCTATTATGATAATATAATTTTTTCAATCTTTCATAATCTTTAATAACATTATCAATAGCAAAAACTTGTTCTTTAGTTTTATTATAAATTGATTTCATTAAATTTATAAATTCTTCTTTATTTTCTTCATATAGAAATAAAAATAAATTTTCAAAAGATATTTTTATCTTTTCAGAGTATTGTATTTTAGAAGAAATGTTATTTGATGATTTGTTTAAGAAATTAAATATTTCATCCTCTAATAAACAAATTCTTTGTATCCCCATATTTTTATACCACAATCCCAACTCTTCTGAAATTGGTTTGTTATCTATATCAATAAGATATATTTTAGGCTCTTTATTTTCATTTTTAATTAATATATCTTGTACCCAATTGACCCAAGACGTAAAATTAGGGTCATTGCCAGAAAAACCAACTAGCATAAATTTTTCTTGTAGTAATGCGATTCTCATCAATTGAGTAAATGCCTCATGTTTTTTTGGATATTCTTCATAATCTTCTTTAGAGATAATATACTGAGTATATCTATCATTATCAAATCCATATTCTTCTTTTCTATCTTCTTTTCTAAGAGTTCCATGAACTTTTATTATTCTATTTTTATTTCCAATTGAAAGATCAGAAGAATTTAATATAGCATCTTTTTCATATTTGTAATTTATTTCTTCATTTGCCTGTTCTAATAAGGTATCATAATTTGTCGTATAAACATTATTCCAGTTTAATAAAAGTAATTCTTTATGAATTTTTAATTCTTCTTCATTACATTTATCTATTTTCTGAAATTTATTTTCTATATAAATACTAATTGCTTCTTTTCTACCTTTTAGTTTTATATATTTGGATACTATTTCTAAATAACCTTCTCTTTGAATAATTTTCTTTACTGCATTTTCTTCAAATTTTTCCTTACTAATTTCTTCTTCATTATTTTGTTTATTTCTATAATTTAAATATCTAAAATATTTTTCTTCTATTTCATCCTCATATAATTCTAAAACCATATCATACAAAAGTTCATCCCATGATGGAAATTCTTTTTTAGCATTTTTACTAAACCCAGCACCAATCATTACAGACATTTTCCCAGATATAAGTTCTTTCTTTAAATTTTCAAGTATTTCTATTTTTTCAGAGGACATTTATTTCTCCTTTTAATATAAAGAAAACAATGATTATATTTTAATACAAAAAATAAATAAATTCAAATTTGATTTATATTTTCCAGAAGGGCAGGGGTTTACATTTTTTTTAAACAAATAATAAAACAATAATCAATACATCTCTTTCCCATTAAATATTTCTTTTACTCTCGAAGCATTTATTTCTCCGACAGTTTTTGGTCTTTGTTGTTTTAATTCGGGTTTGTATTCTACTTTTATATTGTATTCTTTGCCTATTATTAAAGAAGCTTCTTTAGTGAGCAAATCATTATATTTTAATGCAGTGTCATAATACATCTGATGACAAAAATATAGTATCATTGTATTACCTTGTTCTTCAATAGAAAACACATTATTTAAAGCAGCGATTAATTGAAAATTTGTGTGAGGTATATTATTTTTTATAATTTTTAAAATTTCGCTTTTTTCAACATTCACTTTAACATTGACATTTTTTTGTGACGGTTGTTCTTGTTGAATAGGCTGAATATTTTCTTCTTCTATAATCGTTGCAGGAATTGACATCGTCATTTTTTGATTAGGATTAATTAATTGATTTCTTATTTTTTCGAGTTCGAGTAGAATTGCTTTTGGTCTAATTAATTCTTTATACTTAAGCAATTTTAAAAGACATATTTCTATTTCTGTTTGTATATCAATAGAATACCTTGTTTTTTCATAAGTACTAAAAAGTATTTCCAAAATATTCTCTAAGTCGTCATAAGAAAATGATGAAATGAGTTTATCATCATACACTTGTGAATTAAACCCAAATACTTTATTTGAAGAAAGATTTAATTTTTTTAACATTATGTTTCTAAAAAACTTTATCATTTCAGATATAATTTGCTCTGGAGAAATTCCTGTTTCTATTAAAGAAAAATATTCTTTTAATAAATCTTCTCTATCTTTGTTTACAATAGTTCTTATTAGAATAGAAATTTTTTCTTCACCAACAATTCCAAGTTTTTCTTGAATTCTTTTTAGTGTAATATTAGCATCACAAAAAGAAATAACTTGATCAAGTAAAGTATAAGAGTCCCTCATTGACCCTTTGCCTTCAGTGGCTATCCATTTTATCGCATCTTCTTCATATTTTACATTTTGTCTTTCAAGAACTTTTATTAAGGACTTCGCAATTAATTCTTGTGGAATAAGTCTTAAATTAAATTGTTGACATCTTGATCTGATCGTCGGTAAAACTTTATTTATTTCTGTTGTAGCAAAAATAAAAACAACACCTTTTGGCGGTTCTTCAATTGTTTTGAGTAATGCGTTAAATGCACTTTTTGACAACATGTGAACTTCGTCAATTATATAGACTTTATATTTAGAATTTATTGGCGGATAGAGAATTTCTTCCTGAATTACCCTAATATCATTTATACTTGTATTTGATGCTCCATCTATTTCTATAACATCAGAGTTACTTCCATTTGTTATAGAAACACAATTTTCACATTTATTACACGGGTTATCTGTCGGTCCATTTATACAATTTAATGCTTTTGCAATAATTCTTGCGGTCGATGTTTTACCACACCCACGAGGACCACTTAACAAATAAGCATTAGGAATTCTTTTGTTTTGTATAGAATTTTTTAGTGTAGTAGAAACAAATTCCTGTCCAATCACTTCATCAAATGACTGAGGTCTAAATTTAGTTGCTGTAATTTCGTATGACATTTTTATCCCTTGTTAGTATATCAAAACTTTTTAATTTATTATTATTTATTTCTAATATAAGAGAAGATGCTTGAGTTGTTTTTATTTCATTAAATTTTGTTTTTATCATAGACATCCTTTTTATATATATACGATAAAAAGTAATATTAGACAATTTGAACAATCGTTAATATAACATAATATAATTCATTTTATCATAATTTTTACAATTTTAAACAAAATAAATTGTAAAAATTATTTTCAGAAATTTTAAATAAAAAATTTAATATGATTTTGTGTAAAAGAAAAGAAAACCTCTTTAACTCCCTCTGAGCAGTTTAAGTACGATAAACCTATACCTACCGTTGCTACCTTCCGGTCCTGGCGGGATTTGGAAAGTTTTAACTACTTAATACCCAAAGATCACCGCTAAAGAGGCAAATTCGGAGAAAGAGGGATTCGAACCCTCGGTGCTAAATTAGCACAACGGATTTCGAGTCCGTCCGATTAAACCACTCTCGCATCTCTCCCCAATTGGCATTTTGAGCCTAAGAGGATTCGAACCTCCGACCCTTAGATCCGCAATCTAATGCTCTATCCAACTGAGCTATAGGCTCAGATTCTTTCGGAAAGTGGGGGATTCGAACCCCCGGTATGCGTTAACATACACACGATTTCCAATCGTGCTCCTTCAACCACTCAGACAACTTTCCTCTTTATAATAATATATAAATAAAAAAACGGAGAGGAAGGGATTCGAACCCTTGGTACCCGTTTAAGAGTACAACTCCTTAGCAGGGAGTCCGATTCGACCACTCTCGCACCTCTCCAGTCGTTATCAAAAATACGCCGAAAACCTTTTAATGAATTTGATTTTATGAATGTATAATTAAATTATTAAAATTGATTATAAAAAATCTTCGGATATAATGTTAAGTAAAACTTGTTGTATAAAAAAATCGGAGAGAGAGGGATTCGAACCCCCGGAGGTGTGACCCTCAACGGTTTTCAAGACCGCCTCCATCAACCACTCGGACATCTCTCCATTTATTTATACTGTTAATATATATGTTCTTTAAAAACTTGTCAAGAAAAAATTAACAGTTTTTTTAAAATTTTTTATTCAACTGTTACTGATTTTGCAAGATTTCTTGGTTTGTCAATATCACAGCCCAAATTTTTTGCTATATAATATGAAAGCAATTGTAATGGAATAATTGTTAATAATGATGAAAATATACTCTCTGTTTCTGGAATAACAATCACATCATCAGCAATTCCTTTTATTTTTTTTACATTCTTTTCATTACAGATTGATAAGATTATTCCTCCCCTTGCTCTTACCTCTTGCATATTGGAGAATGTTTTTTCAAATAAATGATCGTCTGGCATTATAAAAATCACTGGCGTTTTTTTATCAATTAAAGCAATTGGACCATGTTTGATTTCTCCAGCAGGAACACCCTCTGCATGTAAATAACTAATTTCTTTTAATTTTAAAGCACCTTCCAATGCGACAGGATAACTAAGTCCACGTCCTAAGAATAAAAAATTATCAAGTTTTGTATATTTTTCTGCAATATTTTCAATATATTTTGAATTGTTTAATATCTCTTGAACTTTGTTTGGAAGCATCTCTATCTCTGATACAAGCTCAATTCCTCTAAATTGTCCCAAATCTCTCATTCTACCAATAAGTGTTGCAAATAAATAAAACGCAATCAATTGGGAAGTAAAGGCTTTTGTCGAAGCAACTGCAACCTCAGGACCAGAATGTACATAAACTCCACCATTACTTTCACGAGGTATTGTACTTCCAACGACATTACATATTCCCAAAACCTTTGCTCCTTTTCGTTGAATCTCTCTCATTGCAAAAAGTGTATCAATCGTTTCTCCTGATTGGCTTACTGCAAAAGAAATAGTTCCTTTTTCTATGATTGGATTTTTATATCTAAACTCTGATGCGATCTCTACTCTTGTTGCAACGCGAGCAAGTTCTTCTATAACATAAGACCCGACAAGCCCTGCATGGTAACTTGTACCGCAAGCAATTATATTTACTCTTTCTATATTAAATAATTCTTGAGGTGTTAGATTTAGTCCACCAAGTTTTACTGTTCCAATATTTTGTATAATCCTACCAGCAAAGGCTCGTCTTATACTCTCAGGTTGTTCAAAAATTTCTTTTAACATGTAATGAGAAAAATCACCTTTGTCTAAAGCAGTCTGATCCCAATCAATTGTATTAACTTTTTTTTGAATTGATTCGAGTCTAAAATTTTTTGTTATATATTGTTTCTTTTCTATTTTTGCAATTTCATAATCTTCAAGATAAACAACTTGTTTTGTATAACCCAAAAATGCGTTGGCATCACTTGCAACAAACATTTCGTTTTCGCCTATTCCAATAATTAATGGACTTCCTTTTCTTGCAACCATTATATAGTCTGGTTCGGAAAGACAAATTGCAAGAATACCATAAGCACCTTCAAGTTGTTGAAGTGTCTTATAAAAAGTTTCTTCAAAGTTACCATTATAATTTTTTTCGAGTAAATAAGCGATGACCTCAGAATCTGTTTCACTTCTAAAAGTATAACCTTCATCAATTAATTTTTTCTTTAATTCTATATAATTTTCAATTATCCCATTATGTATTATTGATATTTTACCATTTTGACTTAAATGAGGGTGGGCATTTTTATCACTTACTCCTCCATGAGTTGCCCATCTTGTATGACCAATACCAATTTTTCCGGACAATTCTTTTGGAAGAATCGCTTCCATATTATAAATTTTACCTTCTTTTTTATATGTCAAAATTTCTTTTTCTTTTATTATAGAAATTCCAGAAGAATCATAACCTCTATATTCAAGTCTTTTCAAACCTTCTACTATAATTGGCACACAATTATTTTCACCAATATAACCAACTATTCCACACATTTATATCTCCTTGCCATAATTATCGATTTTTTTTTATTTTTATTGAATAAATTTAATTGGAATACTTTTTAATAAATACTTACCTTTTTTATCTATCTCATAAATCACAAAGTGTAGGTGAGGGGTAATTACATAACCGGTAAGACCAATTCTACCAAGTAACATTCCTTTTTTTATTAGACTATTAAGTTTTAGGTTAGAAAAGCGTTCGAGATGTCTATAACAGTAAATCCTATTTTCTTTTTCATTATAAATATACAAGTAGTTATCTTTACCTGCAAATTCTTTGTTATTCCCGCCAGTACTACTATCACTTTGTATTGCAGTAACTATACCATCTGAGACAGAGTAAACCTCTGTCCCCACTGGTACATCAAAATCAACAGCATGAGTATCATCAGCATTTGCCTCTTTAATTTTTGCGTGAGTTGCCATTTTGAATAATGGTCTAAAAAAAATATTCTCTATATTTAAAGGAAGACTATATTTTATTCCTCCACATTCAAAAGAAAAATTAATTCCAGCATTTTTTAATTTATTTACTTCTTGATCAATCAATAGAAAAAGGGCTTCTGATTTAGATAAATTTTTTGTTTGATAAGAAGCACATTTATTAGAAATATCTATTAATTTTTTAAACTCATTTTTCATATTAATTAATCTCTGGTTCAAACTCTTCAACAATTTTATTTGCAATACCTGTATAACTTTGAGGAGTTATTGCAAGTAATCTTTGTTTAGTTTCTTCCTTTATAATTAATTTTTTTGCAAGAGAATGAAAATCATCAATTGTTACTTTTTTCCCTCTTGTTATTTCTTTTAATAACTCGTAAGGTTTTTCAACGCCTTCCACTCTCAAAATATTTTGATATGCTTCTGCCATTACCTCAGGATTGTTATTTAGATAATTTAAAATTGTATCTTTATCAACTTCTATCTTAGATAATCCTTTTTGTAAAGATTGATAAGCTATGAGACTATGAGCAAAAGCAACTCCAATATTCCTTAAAACTGTACTGTCTGTCAAATCTCTTTGGAGTCTTGATATTGCAAGTTTTTGTGAAAAAAATGTAAACAAAGCATTTGCAACACCAAAATTTCCTTCTGCATTTTCAAAGTCAATTGGGTTTACTTTATGAGGCATTGCAGAAGAACCAATTTCGCCTTTGACTGGTTTTTGTTTTATCCAATTGTCTGATATATACCTCCACATATCTTGTGAAAAATCTATCAATATATTGTTAATTCTTTTAACCGAATCAAACAATCTTGCAAGACAATCATGAGGTTCTATCTGAGTTGTTACTTTATTAAATTCTAAAATTAGTGGTAATTTCTTACAGTATTTTGGAATTTGAAATTCAACCAAGTTTAATTTATTAATTAATTTTTTTGTGAACTCCTGCCAATTAATATTTGGAAAAACGACACTGTGAGCATTATAATTTCCTGTCGCTCCATTTAGTTTTGCTAGTAGTGGAATATTAAATACACATTTCATCTCTTCTTTAAGCCTATTAACAAAAACTAAAATCTCTTTACCAAAGGTCGTTGGTGTTGCAGGTTGACCATGAGTACGAGCAAGCATAGATAAATCTTTGTAATCAACACTAATTTTATACAACCTATCATAAATATCAATTATTGATGGAAAAATAATTTTATTAAACCCATCTCTAATCATGAGGGCATAAGATATATTATTAACATCCTCACTTGTTAATGCAAAATGAACTATTTCTAAAACATCAACTAAAGAAGTTTCTGTAAGTTTAAGTTTTATAAAATATTCGATTGCCTTTACATCATGATTTGTTGCAGGTATTTCTTTATAACCTTTGGTTTCAATCTTTTTTATAATTTCTGCTTCTTCATCTGCAATATTATGCAAATTTAAAAGAATATTTCTTTCGACATCAGTTATCTTTCTAATACCAATATTCTCTTCTGATAGTAATAACAAATAATTAATTTCTGTAAAAATCCTATATTGCATCAAAGCCTTTTCACTAAAAAAAGGAGACAAATTATTTGTTTTAGAAGAATATCTTCCGTCAATTGGAGAAATTGCTGTAAGCGACATTTTAACCTCTTAATTTGATTTTTTTATATTATCCCTAACAAGAAGGGTAGGGGATTATTTTTTATTTATTAAACTTTTTACCTCATTCTTTAAGAAAAAAGAATATCCAAAATTAATTTTAATTATCTTTCCTTCTTTATCTATAAATACTAGTGCTGGAATAGAAGTAATTTTAAATTTATTTGATAATTCGCCATTATGGTCAATCATTATTGGATATAAAATATTTTTTTCGTTTTTTATTTTTTCTATTTGGTTTATATTTTCGCCAGTGTTTATAGCAAAAATTTCGAGTTTGTTTTGTCTAGAATATTTTTTATACAACTCATTCAACACAGGAATTTCTTGTCTACAAGGATTACACCACGAAGCCCAAAACACAAGTAAAACTAATTTACCTTTTTGCTCTTTCAGAAAATGAGTTGTATTATCCATTCCTGTAAGTCTAAGGTCTTCTATATTTACCTGTTTTAACTTCTGCGAATTAATAAACTGAGGAACTTTATTAATTAATGCGTAGATAATTAATATTGTGATTACAGCATAAAAAATTATATCTGTAACACTAATTTTCTTTTTTTTACTCTCTGAAGGCTTCTGCATGATAAATCTCCACTTCCAAATTTCCTTTTTTCCATTCATTAGGAGAAAGCCCAGCTTTAAGACAAAGATGTTCTAAAAACTCTTCTTTATTCGCCAACTCTTCCCAGACCTGAGGTAAAAAAGTTGCTGAATAAAACCCTTTTTTTATAATAACTCCATCTTCATTTGGTTTTAATTTCTCCAATAAATCTTCTGCTCCTTTATAAACTAATTCTTCTGGCACAGAAAGAATGCTTATTTCTATGTTAAGATTTTTTATCTCGTCTGATTTTACTTGCGGAAATCTTGGGTCTCCATAAGCTGCGTTATAGGCATTTTCTATAACTGTTTGATAAAGTGGAAACATAGGAAGTATATAACCAATACAACCTCTCAATCTTTTATCTTTATGCAGTGTAACAAAACCGCCTCTTTTTTCTTTTAAAATAGGATTGAGTTTATTTATATCTTCGTCTGAAAGCCATATTTTTTTTTCTTTCTTTTCTATTGTTTTTCTTGCAAGTTGCAAAAGGAAAATTCTATCATTTTCTGATATTTGGTTTACTGACATTTTAACCCTCCAAATTAATCCTCTAACATTCTTAAGTTATTATCTACAAAAATAGATATATTGTTTTCTGCTATATTTTTGCTAAGTTTACCTATTTTTCTTATACTCTCTACAATAAAAATTAATTCCATATAGAGCGGTATAAAACCTGCATTTTTTTTCATTATTTCAATAACAGTTTTTATTATGCGTTCTTTTATTTCCTTGTTTTCTGCTTCTTCATGTATTGTCTCAGTTGCAATATCAATGTTTTTTTCAACCAAAGAGATTATTGATTTTGATATTAAATTCTTTACAAATCTACCAAGTATTAATACTTCTTTTATTTCTTTTAACTCGTTATCAACATTTAGAATAGTTTTTAAATGTTTAACTATATTTAAAGAAAGAGTACCAATCCTTTTTAATAAATTTGCATTCTGAATATAAATAAATATATACTTTGCTTCGTCCTTGGACATTTTATAATTCTTAATTAAATCGAAACAAAGGTCTTCAACTATTAATTGATCATTATTAATATCTGGTTCGATATTTTCAATTAATTTTAATGAATCTACATTAAGAGTTTCGAGGCATTCTACAATCAAGTTTACACAAGTAACACTTGCCTGCCCCATTGAGAATATTATATTTTCAAGGTCGGAAAATACTTCAATTCCAATGTTTTTCTTTTTAATAGGAGTCTCCTTAAATTTAGTGTAAGTTAAACAATATATTAAATGGTTTATCTTTTATTAATAAAAACATTTTATTGTCATTATAATTCTATAACATTTTTTTATTTTTATCAAAACAAAAAATATAATTAATTTACAAATCATTTTATAAAAATGTTTCACGTGAAACATTTTTATAAAAAATATATTTTTTATATATAAATATATTTTATTAAATTAATTTGAATTTAACAAATATTTTTCTATAATATAATAAAATATTTTTTTAAAATAAAGAGGAACAATAAATGAAAAAAAATAATAATGACGAAATTGTCTTTTCTTATACAATGGGAGAACCGTTAAAAAAATTTAATGAAAATTCAAATAAAAATCCAAAATATTTATCCCCTGATGATTTTGTAAGAATAAGACTTGAAAAAAACAATAGGGGAGGAAAACTTGTTACTACTATTTTTGGTTTTAAAGAAGGCGTAGATATTGAAACTCTTTGCTCAGATTTGAAAAAAAGATGTGGCAGTGGAGGTACAGTAAAAGAAGACCATATAGAAATACAAGGAGATAAAAAAGACATTATTGAAAAATATTTAATCGAAAAAGGATTTAAGGTAAAAAAAATATAAATTATTTGTATAAAAAAAATATTTGAAAAAAGATGTCAAGTTACTTGAAATTGATGATAAATTTTATTATAATTACACTTGTTCAAATTATCATTTACAGCTTAACGGTTGCTTTTTAATTCATTTTTTAGAACAAATTTTAATTATCTATTGACCTTTTATAAGTGTTTAAGTATATTTAGTTAAAGAAAATTTAGAACGGAGTTGGAAAAAGATGTTTCAAAAATATTTAAGGCTATGTACAGAAAAAGTAATTCATGCAATAAACATTGGAACAATGGAGCTTGCAAATTTAAGACAGACTGTTTTTACACCTGAGTTTATTTTACTGGGTATTATCGAACAAGATGAATCTATTGTTTTGCAGATATTGGAAGAACTAACAAATGACCCCATAAAATTAATTGATAATATTACAGAAAAAATTTATGCAGTTCAACCAAAAAGTGAGAATTCAAAAGATACAATGAATATTACTTTGAGTCCAGATATTGAAAGGTTATTTGAAATCGCTTTGGATGAAAGCAAAAAATTTGAAGATAAATTTATATCAACAGGTACTTTATTTTTATCTTTTTTTAATCCTTCAATACAACCTGCATCTACTATTCTATATGAAATAGGATTAAAATATCATGAGTGTAGAGATATTCTTTCTAATCAAAAAAATGGAATGTCGATAGACTCAAGAGACTCTGAAAGTAGAGAAGATGTTTTAAAAATCTACGGTACAGATTTAACAGAACTTGCACAGCAGGGTAGGTTAGACCCAGTAATAGGTAGAGAAAAAGATATTGCAAGAATAATAGAAATACTTGCAAGAAGAACTAAAAATAATCCTATAATAATCGGACAACCAGGCGTTGGTAAAACTGTTTTAATAGAAGGACTTGCTCAGTTAATTATTAACTCAAGAGTACCAGAAACATTATTGAATAAAAAAATTGTTCAAATAGATATTGCACAGGTAACAGCTGGCGCAAAGTTTAAGGGTGAATTTGAAGAAAGAATGAAAGCCGTTGTTGATAGCCTAATAAATTCTCATGGTAAAATAATCGCTTTTATCGATGAAATGCAAACTTTAATTGATGCTAATGGTGGAGGTAGTATTAAAGCTGGAGACATTCTAAAACCAGCATTAACAAGAGGACAAGTTCAAATAATAGGTACAACATCAACAGAAACTTATAAAAAGACTATTGAGAAAGATAAAGCTTTATCAAGAAGATTTCAAACTGTAAAACTTGATGAGCCAAGTGTGGAAGAATCAATTGACATATTAAATGGTTTAAGTACAAAATATGAAGATCATCATAAAGTTAAATATTCTAAAGAGTCAATAGATGCAGCGGCAAGAATGTCAGCAAGATACATTAATGATAGGTACTTACCAGACAAAAGTGTTGATTTGATGGATGAGGCAGGAGCAAGAAAGCATTTGTATATAATTGCAATTCCACCAGAAATACAACAACTCGAAAAAGAAAAAGCAAATTTAAGAAGAGAACAAACAGATGCTTTTGTGAATAATAAGATTGAAGAAGTAGTTGAGTTTCAACAAAAAATAAATGAAATAGAAGCAAAACTAAAACAGATTAAAGATGAATGGATGCTAACAAGAAAAGTAGGGGACAACATAATTACAGAGGAAGACATTGCTGATGTTGTTAGCCAGATTACTGGAATCCCTGTAACAAAAATAGTTGAAACAGAATCAGAAAAACTTAAAACAATGGAAGAAAAATTACATCAGCGGATTATTGGACAAGACGAAGCTATTAAAGCAGTATCTAATTCGATTAGAAGAAATAGGGCAGGGTTAAAGGATGCAAATAGACCAATAGGATGTTTTTTATTTTTAGGTCCAACAGGTGTTGGTAAAACAGAACTTGCTAAAACACTTGCAGAATTTTTGTTTGATGATGAAAATAAAATTATTAGACTTGATATGTCTGAATATATGGAGAAGCATAGTGTCTCAAAAATGATAGGCTCGCCTCCAGGATATGTTGGTTACGATGAAGGCGGACAATTAACAGAAAGAATTAGAAGGTCTCCATATTCGATAGTGTTACTTGATGAAATAGAAAAAGCTCATGAAGATGTATTTAATATTCTATTACAGATATTTGATGAAGGAAGACTTACTGATAGTCAGGGAGTTGAAGTTAGTTTTAAAAACTGTATAATAATTGGAACTTCAAATCTTGGCTCTTCTCATATTTTTGATATTGAAAAAAGAATTGGTTTTACTCCAACACAAAAAAAAGGCGAAAACTATGAACTTATTAAAGAAAAAATTATGGAAGAAACAAAAAAATTCTTTAAGCCTGAGTTCTTAAATAGAATAGATGATATGATTGTTTTCCATCCATTACTAAAAGATCACATAATTTCTATAACAGATTTGTTATTAACAAAGTTGAAAAAGAAAATAGAATCAAATGGTTTTTTTATTAATTTTACAGATGAAAGCAAAAATAAAATTTCTGAACTCGGATTTTCTCAAGAATTTGGAGCAAGACCATTAAAGAGAGTAATAGAAAATCATGTTGAAAACCCAATAAGTCTTCAAATAATTTCTGGTACAATAAAAAAAGGTGATGCAATAATTGTTGATATTGAAGATGGCAAAATATTAGTAAAAAAGGGATAAATATTTATAAAGGATATGTCAGGTTTTAGAAATCTGACATATCTAATTTTAGGAGAAGTTATGGTAAAGGCAAAATTCTTTACTGTCATAGGAGATGTACAAGGTGTTGGATTTAGATATTTTGTTGTTGAACACGCAACAAAACTTGGACTTCGCGGATATGTAAAAAACTCTTTTATTAATGTAGAAATTTATGCCATTGGAGAAGAAGAACAAATTGAAAAATTAAAAAAACTCATTTCTAAAGGACCAAGTTTGGCAAGAGTTCATAAAGTTGAAGAACAAGACATCTCTGTATCAGCCGAATATCTTGAAAAACCTTTTACAGTTGAATATTAAATTTAGGAAAAATTACTTTGAAAAAAATCTTTATTTTATACTTTTTTGTATTTTCTTTAAATCTTGCTTTTACACAATCAGCGTTTACTTCTTTATTAGATGCTGGGGTAGAAGATTATAATAAAGGACAATATTTATTTGCAATAAATAATTTCAAAAAATTTATTCAAATTTCTGAAGACAATCAAAACAAAGCAAAGGCTTATTATTTCATAAGTCTTTCATATTACTTTTTAGAAAACTATAAAACTTCACTAAATTATTTTGATGAGCTATTAACTAAATATAGATTTTCTTCTTACACTTCTTATTCGTATTTTTGGAAAGGATTGATTTATCAAAATCTATCTCAATGGGAAAGTGCAGAAGAATTCTTTCAAAAATACACTAAATTATTACCTAATTCTGAGCTAATCGAAAGGGCTTATCTTGCACTTGCCAACTCTCAAATAGAACTCGAAAAATATGATATGGCAGAACAAAATTTAAAAATAATTGCTGATAAATATAAGAGGTCTGAAAAGTATGAAGAAGCATCCGTTCTGTATGCTTTTGTGTTGATAAAAAATAAAAAATTTAATATCGCAGAAAATTTTATAAATACTTGGATTACTAAACTTGGAAAGACAGGTGAAGGTTATACTTATAAAGATAGATTTTGGCTTTATGGTGCAGAACTTTCTATTCAAAATAAGGATATAGAAAATGCAAAAATTTTACTAAAAAAAATAGATAATTTTGCAAAGGAAAGTCCTTCCTCTGATATTGCTCTACTTCATCTTTCAAAAATAGAAAACACTCTTGGTAATAAAAAAGAAGCAAAAGAATATTTACTTAGACTTGCTAATGAATATCCTTATTCAAAATATAATATTGATATTAGTTTGTCTTTTGGTATTGAAGAATACAATAATACAAATTATTCTGATGCTCTGGTATTTTTTAAACAAAGCCTTGATATAATAGAAAAAAATCTGTTAAAACAAGATATTCAAAAACAAGAAAAAGAAAGGCTATTAGATTTAAAAAATAGTACGTTGTTTTATATTGGCGAAACTTACTATAAAATCGGAGACTTAAAACAGGCTATAAATAATTACATTAGAGCAAACGAAAATAATAGAGTATATACAAACGAATCAATTTTAAAATTACTTGAAATTTACATTGAAACAAAAGAAACTAATAAGGCATTTGATTTAGTTTCTAAGTCTATAGATTTGTTTAAATCTGACGTTGCCAATAAAGATAAATTTTTTATTCTAAAATCAAAGGCTGAATATTTGTCGTCACAGTATTCTAACTCACTAAAAACTCTTGAAGATATTATTAATAAAGAAAAGTACAACAGTTTAATCACAAGCATAAAAGTTAATAATTATATAAAACTATCCAAAATTAAAGATGCTATTTCTTCTATTAAAGATACTTTTAATTTTATTGCTTTTGATAAAAAACCGCATCTCGCACTTGACTTAATGAACCTATATTTTAATGTGGAAGACTATAATAATGTTGTAGAAACTCATCCTCTAATTTCTACTTATTCTAAAAATTTGGCTGATACTGAACAACTTGCTTTAAAGATAAAATCTGATTATATCGCAGGCATTAGTTATATGCAGCTAAGAGAATACGATAAAGGAATTTTACTTTTAAAAACTTTACAGTCATATCCAGAAACAAAAAACCTTGAAAAAGCAATTTTACAACTTGTCTACAAATCTTTTTATTATATAGGATGGATGTATTACAAACAATCAAATTATATAGATGCCTCAAAAAATTTTGGTGCTGCAAGTCTTTTAGATATTGAAGACAATTTAAAAAAAGATTCTTATTATATGGAAGCTTTTAGTTTTTACTCAAAAAAAGATTATCAAAATGCAAGTCTTAAATTTGAGTCTATTTATAAAAAATATTATCCAGACGAACTTGGTAGTAAATCATATTATCAAATGGGAAAGTGTTTTGAAAACCTTGGCAGCAAAGAAAAAGCGATAACTGTTTATAAAAAAATATTTGAAGAATTTGTTAATTCGAATTATAAAGATGATGCTTTATTTGAATTAATAAAAGATTTACTTGATAAAAAAAAGTTAGAAGAGGCTAACTCTTTGATTAGAATTTTTACTGATAATTACTCAAAAAATTCTTTACTCTACAAAAATATTTTAATTATGCAAGCAGAAACGTTTATTGTAATGGAAAGATATTCTGAAGCATTATCCACTTACAATTTTTATCTAAAAAAATTTAAAGACGAAAAAGATAATGATGTTGTTTTTTATTGGGCTGGATATTCTGCAAGTAAAATAAAAGACTTTGATTTAGCAAAAGAGTTTTTAGAAAATTTACTTAGCAATTATTCTTCTTCGAGTTTTTATAAAGATAGTTTGAATATTTTAAAAAATATTTATTTTGAAGAAAAAAATTATGAAAAAGAAAAATATTATTTAATTAAACTTATTGATGCTGATAAAAATTCTACACAAATTAATCAGTATAACAAAAGACTAAAAGAAATAGATTTAGTAAAAAATGGTATTAGTGAAGAAGAGGCAAATTTAATCATTGAAGTTGAAAAAGGAAATATTTTGGCAAAATTTGAACTTGGGATTCTTTATTACAAAAAAAATAGAATTAAGGCTTTGGAAATTTTAAAAGATTTGTCTGAGACAAACAATGAAGATATCGGAGGAAAATCAAGTAATCTACTTGGCGATAATGAACTTGAGTTAAATAAATATCAAGATGCTTCAAAATTTTATCTAAAAACAACTTCTTATAAGGCGAATAATGATACAATTGCAGAAGCATTATATAAAGCATCACTTTGTTATTATAAAATTGATAAACAAAATTTAGCAAAAAAAATTATAGAAAGATTAAAAACTAATTTTTCTGATTCTATATGGACAAGCAAGGCAAAAGAATTGGAAAAAAGATTTGAATAATTATGTTATAGCGTCTGAAAGTCGTTGATTAAATATTTGCTCTGTCCCCAAAATATGAATGGTAGGTTTTATGAAAAAAATTATTTTATTGTTTTTTATATTTTTTAATTTCCTTGTTTTTTGTGATGAAGATATTCCTTCTATTTTACTTCCAAAAGTTGATATAGAAATAGAAGATAAAAAAGAAATTTCTTTTGATATAAAAATTTCTGAATCAAAAGTTACGGATGTTTCGTTTGATATAGCAATTAAGCCAGACTTAACAAAAAATATAAAAATTGATTTGGAGGACACGCTACCAAAAAGGATAGACTCTCCAGAAAAACAAAAAGCTATTGATGCTATTGTATTGTTTGGATATGGACTTAATAATAATTTATTAGCAGATTTTTCTATTTTTATAAAAGATATAAATCCAAAAGTTTCGATAAGTTATGTAAGAAACTATATCGAAAATTATTGGATAGATAAGCCTCAACAAAAAAACTTTTATTCACTTGATAATTTAAAATCACAAATTTTATTTTCACAAAAAAATTTTAATATAGCAAGCGATCTTGGATATTTTGCAAAGTCTTATGATCTACAAAGTAAAAGTGGTTATAGCATTCTAAGAAAAAAAATATTTAATGTAGATGCAACTCCTTCACTAAAATTTAAATATCAAAATGATTTGACATTTAGAATGCAAAATTCTTTTTTATTTAATAATCTTTCGGGTAGAGAAAACATTTCTATTTCACGGGATGACTTTGATTATTTATTAAACACAGATATAACTTATAGTCAGGTTTTTGCTTTATCACATTTTTTTTCTGGGTATGTTGGTTATGATTTTAATTATACGGATTCTAATAGTTCTGGTAATTACTTAACTTTTTCTGGTAAATACAACAGACGATTTTTTAATAGTATAAAAGCAGGTGCAAGTTACAACACAATAATAAAAGAATCTTTTTTTATAAAAGGAATGGTTGATTTTCTTGGATTGTTTAAAGATACAGAGTTCTTTTGGTATCTTTTACCTTTTGGTAAATTTGGATATAGTTTTTTAGAATACTTCTATTGTTATGTTGAAGGTGGTGGAGAGTTATCCAAAAAGCCAGATCAATTTTGGTTTAAAGAAAATGACTTTGTTGTATATCCTCAAGAAATTGTGCCGGGTTATCGATGGTATGGAAGGACTGGATTAAAAGGGTCTGTTCTTGGATGGTTTTCTGCAACAACTGATTTTGAGGTTATCTATAATATGGGTGGAATAGATTGGGAGTTGTTGACCAAAGAAGAAAATTTATATATCTTGAAAAAAAGGGATTTTCTTGAGATTAATTTATCTGCATCTATAAATTTTAATTACAAACAATATATTGATATAAAAGCAGAGTGGAAACATTATTTTTATGATAATACTCATTTTAATGGAAGGGACAAATTATTTGTAGAAACTAAATTTTTTATACCAAAGACAGGGCTTTCGTTTTTAATTAATTTTACTGGACTATTTTATAGATTAGACCTTTTGGATAAAGAAATGAACAATATATATCTTTTGAATGCTGGAGTTGATTGGAATTGGCAGGAAAGATTTGGGCTTGGTATAAAATTTAATAACATCTTGTATTTTCAAAAGCATCAAATTATGCAAAGTTATGATGAAATAGGTTTTGGATTTTTGGCTTATTTAAAAATAGGATTTTAAATTTTTGGTTTATTGCTTAAAAAACAATCTTTAATTGATTCTTTTAGAAGTTCAGAAATATTTAGGTATTTAAGTTTATTTTCAAATATTCCAAAAATATTAGAAAATCTACCATAAAATCCATCTGCTCCAAGAGTATTGTCAGTCGAAACAACAGGAATTGAAATATTTTTCTTTAGTTCATCAACAAAGTTTTTTTGAAAATTTTCAACTATAAACATTATAGAGCCGTAATTTTCTACTTCAATTAATTTATTATAAACTTCTGTAATATAAGCAGTCTCAAGTTTAGTATTTTGAAATTTATTTTTTATAGATACAATTATTGGGATATTTAAATTTAAAAGTCTTTTGCTAATATTATTTATATTGTAATCTAAATTTAATACAAAAATATTAGCATTTGATTTTCTATAAAAGTCTAATAAATCAGAATCACTTCCTGTAATAACAGAAAGCGGTAAATCAACAGCGATTTTAATATTATCATTAATTTTATTTACATTTTTTAAAATAGGTAAAAAATCTTTTGGATTTAAAGATTTACTATCCTTATAGTCATTTAATTGAGAAAATTCTTCAACATCAAACCTAAGTACATCAACAGATAAATTTTTATAAAAATCTAAAAAAAAACAGTTTATAAACGAAAAAACTAAAACGCCTTCTTTTTTTTGTTTTTTTAATTTAAATAAAGATAGTAAATCCATAACATCCTACATTTTATTAATCTTCTTTATAGAGAATTCTAATTTGTTTAATTGTGCCTTCACCTTCTGATTGAGTATCTATATTGTTATCATCTTTAAGCATCATGTGAATAATTCTTCTTTCAAATGGGTTCATAGGCTCTAATAAAATCGATTTTTTTGTTTTTTTTACTTGATTAGCATAACTCATTGCTAATTTTTCAAGGCTTTTTTCTCTTCTTTGTCTGTAATTTCCTATATCAACAACAATTTTAGTCCATACCGTCGAATTTTTATTCATAATAACACTAATTATTGTTTGTAAAGACTCTAAAGTCTTACCTTGTTTTCCAATTATTATAGCAGAGTCTGGAGATTCAATTTCAATAACAACTTTTTCATCATTTTCTTCGAGTAAATAGATTTTTGCTTCAATATTCATTTTTTCGAGTAAATCTCTAACAAGCATTAAACATCTATTACCAAAAGCTAACTCTTCATCATAAGATACTTTAACAACAATATTTTTTTTACCAAAAGGAAAAATACCTGCTTTATTTTCCAATTCAATTTTAACTTGATCTTCTTTTAATTTTAAAGTATTTAGTGCATTATCAATTGCTTCTTTTTCTGTTTTACCGCTAAATTCTCTTGTTATCATTAGTAACTCCTTATATAAACTTAGGCTTTTTTAACAATCTTTTTTCTAAAGTAATTTATATATATCTGTTGTACAAGATTTAATATATTCATAACAGTCCAGTATAAAACCAAACCAGAAGAAACATTATAAAATAAGAAGAAAAATACTAATGGCATTGACCACATCATAATTTTTGCTTGCTTGTTTGACGATGTATCTGGCATAAACATTGTAGATAGAACAGATACTCCTGTCATTATAATAGGTAATATATTTAAAGAATTTATATTAACAAACGGAAGTGTAAATGGAAAAAATAAAACCGAATCTGGAAGAGCTAAGTCATTTATCCATAAGAAAGATTCACCTTTCAACTGGAACATATTATCAATTAATCCATACATAGCAAAAAGAATAGGCATCTGCAAAACTAATGGTAAACAACCACTTAGTGGATTTATACCTTCTTTTTTGTATAAATTCATTGTTTCTCTATTTAATACTTCTGGTTTATCCTTATATTTCTCTTGCAATACTTTCATTTTTGGTTGTAATTTAGACATTTTCTCTTGAGAAACCATACTTTGATGTGTTAAAGGAGACATTAGTAATTTAATCAAAATCGTAAAAATAATTATTGCAATACCATAATTTTTAACAAGTAAAAATATCCAGTTAAGAGGATAGGTAAGTAATTTATCAATATAAAAAAATGTACTAGCATCTATCGCAGAAAACTTTGTTTCTTTTAATGAAAAATTTTCTTTTTCAAAATTGTTATATTTATTTAGAACAGAACCAAGTTTTGGTCCAACATATACATAAAATTCAGATTTTAATACTGATTTATCTATTGTATCTCTTGATAAACCACCGTAATAAGTATTATTGCTAGACTTTCTATAATCAAATAAAAATTTATAATTTTGATTGTCTGGATAAATAATTGTTGTAAAATAATGATTATTGCAAGAAAGCCAGTATTCGTTACCTTCTTTAGTCTTTGTTGCAAAATTTATTTTTGAATCTTTTATCATTTTATCATTTATTAAAACTTTTTTTAACTCACTATTTTTTAAATATGTAAACATATCATATCTATTATTATATGGTTTATCTTTATCTACACCAAGCCTTGGTCCCCATGCAATACTAAAAGAAATACCAGAGTTATCAAAGTTGATTGGAATATTTTTACTATTTGAAATATCAACTGTTAATTTAAAAAGATTTTCATCATCAATAAATTGATAAGTTTTAATTATTGTATATACTAAATCTTCGCTTTTCTTTTTTAATTTACAAGTAAAAATAAATTTATCACCTTCTCTTTTATAATTAAAAAGGTTTTTACCACCAGTCAAAGTTGAAATAGTAATATCATTTTCCCAAGAACCAAATTTTAATCTCAAAGCTCCATTATTTTCATCGCCAAGTACTAAATCATACATTTTGACTTCTTTTCTTTTCATAAAAGTATCTTTAGCCCAAGCATTTTTAATTATAGCATCATAAGGACTGAATTCAATTTTAATATTTTTGTTTTCGTAAACAAGGTCATATTGTTCTGTTTGAGCCTCTTCTACTAACTCAAAGTCTTGAATTGTATTAAGAGTAACGTTATTATTAATTTTAACATTATTTTGATTAGCTTCAAAATTTGTTGTATTAGTAGATATGTTTTTATCTTTTGTAGTAAAGTAAGAAACCCATAAAAAACCGATTAAAACCACTGCTAGTACCATCATAAACATGAATGTATTGCTACCGCTGTTCTTCTCCATAAAAAAAACCCCTTAATTATTTTAGTGGATCGTATCCGCCTTTATTCCAAGGATTGCACCTCAATATTCTGTAAATAGTTAAAAAAAAAGCTTTAAAAAAGCTGTACTTTTTAAAAGCCTGCTCTGCATATTCAGAACATGAAGGATAAAATCTACATGAGGGAATAAGAAACGGTGATATAAATTTTCTGTAAAAACCTATAAAAATCAAAAACAATTTATTTATTATCATTTTTTTGAATACGAGTAATTATATTTTTAAAATCTTCTTTTTTTTCTAAAAAAGAACCGTCTTTTTGCTTTAATATAAAAATAATATCATAACTATTATTAGATATATCAAATTTAAAATAACGGAAAAATTCTTTTATTATTCGTCTTTCATAATTTCTTTTTGGAGAATTTCCAATCTTTTTTTTAACAATTGTACCTATTCTTGAATATAAGAAGTTATTAGCCAAATAATAGCAATCATAAAATTTTGATCTTAAGAATTTTCCGTTTTTGAAGAGAAAATCAAATTCTATTTTTTTTTTAATTTCTCTTTTTTTAAAAGCTTATAGTTTTGCACTTAGTCTAACCTGAAACTGTTAATTTTTTTCTGCCCTTTAGTCTTCTTCTTTTTAAAATTTTTCTACCATCAGCAGTTGCCATTCTTGCTCTAAAACCATGGTCTCTTAATTTTTTAATTTTTGAAGGTTGATAAGTTCTTTTCATTAAATTCTCCTATACTATGTATAATAATTTTTCAATTAAATTGCTAATTTCTAAAAATAAACTATAAAATCTTATTTTTGTTTTTTTTAAAAAAAAGATTTATATTCACAAATCAAATTTTGTGTAAACTACAAACTCAGATTGTGCGTTTGTAGCGTGAGGATAATAACATTTAATTACAATTAATGTCAAGTATTAGTTTTTCTATTCCTACATAAGTCGAAAAATATATTTAAGGATTTGTATAATCCTTCTTTTGTCTCATCTGTTTTAGTAATATTTTTTTCTTCTTTTTTTTCTTTTGGTTGAAAAACAGATTGTTGATTGTCAATTTTTCCAAGTTTAAAAATAATTTCTTTTACTTGAATGTCATTATAATATTTTTGAATATTTTCAATAATTTCATTTTTATAAAATTGGAGAGTCTGTATCCAGCCTTGATGACTACAATTGACATAAAGAATTCCATTATACATTTTTTCTGGTGATGTATGAAAAAATAATTTTTTACCAATTATGTCAATCCATTTTCTTTTTATTAATAATACTTTTAGAGACGATCTATAATAAGTGTTATTGAAAGCAATTTTAACTAAATCTTGTATTTCTGTAATTTTACTATCTCTTCTCATCGCTATAACTCTATTTTATTTATAAATTCTTTGTTACTATTAAAAAAATTAAATTTTTCTTCGTCTGTTATTGTAATAAACATTTGTTTTGTTTTCTTTGATAAAAAACTAATAAATCTTTTTTGTCTTTCTAAGTCTAATTCTAATACAACATCATCTAAAAGTAAAATAGGATTAATTTTAAGATTTTTTTCAAAAATTTCAATCTGTGCTAATTTTAAAACTAATGATGCAAGTCTTGTTTGCCCAAAAGAAGCATATTTAGAAAAATTAATTCCATTTAACAAAAATAAATAAGAATCTTTATGAGAACCAAAGCTTGTAAAACCGTTTTCTATATCTTTTTTTCTTAATTCTTTTAATTTTTTTAAAATTTCATCTTTATTATCAGATTGTAATGAACTTTGAAATATTATCTTTGTTTTATCTTTAAAACAACCTATTTCTTGATATATTTGTTGAAATAAACTACTTACAATTTGAACAATTTCTATTCTTTTTTTAGTTATATATTCTATACATTGCGAAAGTTGAAAATCATATACATCAAGCATATCGAAATTTGTATTATTCTTTAAAATATAATTTCTTTGTTTTATAATTACCTGATATTTTTTTAAAGCGAAAAGATATGTTTTATCCAAAATTGAAATAAACATATCAAAAAATCTTCGTCTTAACAAAGGATTGCCATTAATTATAAAAATATCATCATTACAAAATAAAACAGTTATGATTAACCCCAAAATTTCAGAATGTTTTTTTATTTTTTTATTATTTAATAGAATTTCTTTTGTTTTTGAGTATTTTATATTTATATCAGTTGATATATTATTTTTTATAAACTTTCCTGCAAGTGAAAAAGAATTTGAGCCTTTTTTTATAAGCTCAGCATCAGATACATTTCTAAATGGTCTCAAATAAGATAAATAATAAATTGCTTCCAAAAGGTTTGATTTACCAGTTCCATTTGGAGCAATTATTATATTAATCGGACAAAATTTATTAAACTCAAGATTAATATTTTCATGGTTTCTAAAATTATTAAGATATATTTTTTCTATGAACAATTTTTATCCTAATTTTTTTTAAAATGACATTGGCATCATTACATATAGGTATTCTGCGTTATCTAATTCTTTAATTGTTATTGTGCTTTGATTATCTTTAAATTCTATTATTACTTTGTCATTTTGTAATACATTTAATACCTCTAAAATAAATGTTTGATTTAATGCGATTTTTATTTCTTGGTTATCGTATTCAACTGGAATTATTTCTTCACCAGAGCCTAATGTTGCATTTTCTGTAAATATTTTCATTGTATCTTTTGATAAAGATATAATTATTTTTTTAGAATCTTTATCACTCATAAGAGAGATTCTATCTAAAGACTCATAAAATTCTTTTTTGTTTGCAATAGCTTTGTTATTTTGTTCTTGAGGAATAACTTTTTGGTAAGGAGGAAAATTGCCTTCTAAAAGGTTTGATATAAAATAAAAATTATCTATTACAACATAAATATTTTTTGTATTGAATGTTATTTTAATATCACCATTTCCACTACAAAGTTTATTAACTTCTGTAAGTAATTTTGGAGGAACAATAATGCTTGTATTTTCTATTTCTTGAATAGTTATGTCTTTTGTTACTAAACAAAGTCTTTTTCCATCTGTTGATACCATTTTAATCGAATCATTTGATTTTTCAAATAGGACACCACTTGTAAATTTTTTGTTATCATTCGCAGGAACTGCAAATAATGTTTTTTTTATCATGTCCATAAATGCTTCTTGATTTATTGAGAAAAAGTCAGTACTGTCAGAAGGTCTTATTGGTGGAAATTTTTCTGAATTAATTCCTTTGAGAGTATATAAACTTCTTTTGTTGTCTTTTGGTCTTATTGTAACAGTATTTTGCGAATCTGATGTTATTTCTATTTCTTCACAGTTTAGCTTTTTTATGATTGAATATAGTCTATTACAATAAACAGAAATTGATCCTGGTTCTATAACTTCTGCTCCTATTTCAGCAAAGAAATTGAGTGTTATTTCACAAGCGGATATTTTTACTGCATTGTCCATTGTTTCTATCAAAACATTTGAAAGAATGGATATATTGTTTTTTGTTGAAATTACTCCTTCTGCAACTCCGAGTACTTTCGATAAACTTTCTTTTGAACAAATAATTTTCATTAGATTCTCCTTCTCTATTATACTAGTATAAATTTATAAATTTAGTAGTAGAAATTTAGTAGTACCTGTCAATATGTGTAAAAGTATTTTAATTAATTTATTAATGTATAATTAACTCTTGAATAAGTTGTTTATAATTTATATATTATTTTGTCGATATTGACAACCTTTTTTTTTATTAACAAGTTATTTTCATCTTTTTAGCATGTTTTGATTAATTTATTGTAATTTTTTTAGGAAGATTTATAGTAATTTTAGATAAATTTTAGCAATTAAAAAAGTTATGTATTTATGTTTAATAATTTTGTTCGTAATGTTTTGATAAATCAAAAAACTTTATAAATAAATTTACAAGAAATTAATAATTACATCTGAGTCAAAAAATAAATTATTTTTTAAAAGAAATTTAAGGCAGGTCTTTATAGATTACCAAAGTTTATTATATATAATTTTAGTTAAGTTTTTATTTTCTATTATTAATATAAATTTATAAATTAGTAGTAGAAATTTAGTAGTACCTGTCAATATGTGTATAACTATTTTTATTTATTTATTGATATATAATTAGACTTTTAATAAGTTGTCTATAATATACATCTTATTTTGTCGATATTGACAGCATGTTTTTTTATTAACAGGTTATTTTCATATTTTTAGCAGATTTTGATTAATTTATCGAGGGATAGATGGTTCAAAAAAAATTTGGATTGAAATATAAATTCTTATTTTAAATCATCAATAATAAAATATTTTTTAGGGTAATATAAAAACACATTAAAATTTTCTATTAGATTCACTCCGATAATTGGTATATGTAAATTAGGAATAAAATCAATAATCATATTTTTTATAAAATTAATTTTTGGTATTATTAATTTATTTGTATGTCGAAAAGCAACAGTATTACCACCTGCTACTTTTACATCTTTTTTAAATCCATTTTCTAAGTTATGCCCTAAAATAGTTGCGTAAAATCCAGGTAAAGCACATTCATCCGCTCCTGTATCTATTAAAGCCATAGCATTTATTTTTTTATCTGTCTCAGTATTTTTTATTATAAACTCTATATATGGTCTAAATTTATCTTTAGTACCTATTTGAGTAAAATTAATTTTAAATAAACTCATAATATATTAATAGAATTACTTTCTGGAACATATACTATATATGGAGATTCTATTTTTTTGTTATTTATCTCATCTAATAGTTTATTTGTGTCATCAGAAGAAAAAATAATATTTTTATTTTCAAAATTGTCTAATATTACAAATTTACCTTCATAAAGCTCTGAATTTATGAATAAATTGTCCATATTTTATTATCCTTTTTATATTATAAATATACAATGAGTTTGTATAAAGTCAATCGTTTTTTATTAAATTCTTCATCTCTATTATTAATATAAATTTATAAATTAGTAGTAGAAATTTAGTAGTACCTGTCAATATGTGTATAACTATTTTTATTTATTTATTGATATATAATTAGACCTTTAATAAGTTGTCTATAATATACATCTTATTTTGTCGATATTGACAGCATGTTTTTTTATTAACAGGTTATTTTCATTATTTTGGCAGATTTTGATTAATTTATTTGAAATTTTTTTGATAGAGATTTATTTTTTTATTATAACCAATTGATAAAAAAATAAAAAAATAAATTTAAATAATCTAAAAAAGATAAAATTTAATCTAAATCTCCACTCTCTGTCTCCATATTATCAATACCAATTATATCCCACAAAATCACTCATATTTTCCCAAAGTATATAAGACCAAATTTTTATATATTAAAATTTGGTGTCGTTATTCCTTACTCCGCCTTAATCTTATTAGTTAGCATTTCTATATCGCCTTTGAGTTTGTAATCGCTATTTATGAGGTCTTCGATTTTTTTTGTTGCGTGCATTACTGTCCCGTGTTCTTTGTCGCCGAAGTATGTACCGATTTGGGTTGTTGATAATCGGGTTGTTTTTCTACTGAGGTACATAGCGACTTGTCTTGCTAATGCGATTGATTTTGTCCGTTTGTTGCCAGTAATATCATGAGATTTGAGGTTAAAGTATTCTGCTACTGTATGAATTATTTTATCAACAGATACAGGCGATGAATACATATTTTTTGTTATTTTATCTTTTAATCTTGATATTGCAATGTCTAGAGTAATTTCGTTTATTTTCATAATACTTGAATATGCAAGCAAGTCTTTAAAAGTACCTTTTAGGTCTCTGATATTTCCTGCGAGATTGGAACAGATATATTCCATTGCATCGTTTTTCACAGAGAGTAGGTAATTGTCTGCCATATTCTTCATAATTGCCATTCTAAGCTCAAAATCTGGTGGTCTTAGGTCTACGGTAAGTCCCATCGCAAATCGTCCCTTAATTCGGTCTTCCATTTTTTTAACTTTTTGAATTGGCTGGTCACATGAGAATATCATTTGTTTGCCGTTGTCGTATAATTTGTTAAATGTATGAAAAAATTCTCCTTGGATACCTTCTTTATCAGCAAAAAATTGAACATCGTCTACAATTAGAACATCAAGTTCTCTATACCTAATTCTAAATTGTTCTTGTAAATTTGTTCTTAAAGAATTAACAAAGTCGTTTGTAAATTCTTCTGATGTTACATATTTTACTTTTTTTGTTGGAAAATGTTCTTTGATAAATCTTTCGATTGATTTTATTAAGTGAGTTTTTCCAAGCCCGCTTCCACCCCATATAAAATAAGGGTTATATTTTGTGCCGGGATTTTCAGCAACAACTCTTGCTGCATGGGCTGCGAATTCGTTTGAACTACCAATTATAAAAGAGTCAAAAGAAAAATTTTCTTGTTGCTCGTTGTCTTGAGTCGTTTTAATTATTATTTTTTCTTTTGGTTCAATTATTGTGGTTTGTTTTATAGTTTTATTTTCTTCTTTTATTATTTCTTTTTCTTCTGATTGAATTACAATGAATTCTGCCAAACATTTATATCCGAATATTTTTGTTAGAATATTAGAAATTGTATCCTTAAATTTCATAACATTGTCTTTTATGAATATAGATGGCACAGCAAGTCTCATTATATTTGTTTTTGAATCGAAACTATGATAATTTATCCTGTTAATCCATATTTGCAGATCATTCTGTGAAATAAGACCTTCAAGTTCTTTTTTTACCCCTGCCCAATAAATAGAATAGCCATCTTGCATAGAGAACTCCCAAAGTATTTACAAGTTATTGACAAGAATTCATAATAAATTTGTTAATAGAATTTAAATTTCTGTTTTTTCTATGTTTTTTAACTTGTTTATATTAAATATTTTACAGATGTTTTATATCTATCAAAAATATTGTAAACAAGATTTTTCCATTTTTTTAATAATTTATTAACAACTTATTAACAAGTCTTGTAAAAAGATTATCGAAAGAATTAAAAAAAAATCAACAAATTTTTGAAATAAAATTTGAAATATTAATTTATTCTCTTAACTACTGACTTTATAATGTGTTAGAGAATATTATAAACTTTAAAATAAAATTAAAAATTTATATTAATTTTTTTAAAAATTTGCCGACAAATCGAATTCTTTTATTTTGATTAGAATTTAACTAAAAATTTACGAATTTTTAAAAATTTTGAATTTAGCCAAATTTATGACATGTTTAACGTTTATTTAAAATTAAATACTCTTGTTCTATCCCTAATAAATTTAACTATTTAAATTTTAAAATTTAAAACAATTATTTTTTTCTTGATCTTTCTTATTTATTTTGTAATATTGTCAGTACGAGAAAATAATCGTGATAAAAGAGTTTTTTTCGGCTTTTTTAGCCATTATAAAACATTCAAAATGATTGAATTATAATTTTAAACTTTTTTGAAAGTCTTACAATTAAATTATTAAATGAGGAGGATACAATGGGATTTGGATACATGGGTAAAGTTTTGTGGGTAAATCTTACTACACGCGAAATAAAGGATATTATTATTGGTGATGAAGATTATCAAAACTATTTTTCTGGATACGGGATTGGTTCAAAAATACTGTTTCAGAATCAAAAAGCGGGGATTGATCCACTTGGTTCTGAAAATATTTTAGGATTAATGACAGGATTAATGACTGGAACATGTGCTTCGTTTTCAGGAAGATGGATGGCAATGGCAAAAAGTCCTCTTACTGGTGGCTGGGGAGATGCGAATTGTGGTGGAACTTTTGGAATGTCAATAAAATCTACTGGTTATGATGGATTCTTTTTTGTAGGACAGAGCTCAGAGCCTGTTTATTTGCTTGTTAATGGTGGAGAAGTTTCTATTGAAAGTGCAAAAGATATATGGGGCAAGAGTACTTTTACTACTAATCAATATTTAAATGATAAACATGGGCGAGCTTTTAGAGTTGCTGCAATAGGACAGGCTGGTGAAAATTGTTCTTTGATTTCTGGAATAATCACAGACTCAGGGCGAGCTGCGGCTAGAAGTGGTTTGGGTGCGGTAATGGGATCAAAAAAACTAAAGGCTATATGTATCGCAGGTAATGAGGATGTTAAAATTAGTCAAAAAGACGCTTTTTTTTCTGATATACATAAATTTATCAACTCGTTTAAGACTTATAAACATCCTATTATCAATTTTTTTATTGGATGGGCAATGAATGTTCCGTTTCTTTCGAGATTGGTTATTTATTTAATGAACACGTCTTCTAAAAAAACAGGAGAACCATTAATAAATCTTATTGAGCCTAGCGATTTTGAACGTTATGTTATGGAAAAATGGGGAACAACTTCAATAGTTTCTACATCTGCTGAAAGTGGAGATTCTCCTGTAAAAAATTGGATGGGAGTTGGTTTTAAGGATTTTAAACCCCAAAAGGCACAAAAAATATCAAATAATTTTGTAAAAAGACACGAAGATGAACGATTTCGCTGCTCATCGTGTCCTTTGGGATGTGGAGCAACTTTTGATAAAACTGATAATGGTGTTGCAAGAAAAGGATTTATTCCTGAATATGAAACTATTTGTGGTTTTGGTACTATGGTTCTTTGTAATGATATAGAAAAAATTATGGAGATAAATGATCTTTTAAATGGTGCTGGATTTGATACAATAAGTTGTGCTGTAACAGTTTCTTGGGCATACGAAGCATACAATAGAAATCATATAACAAAAGATGATACTGGAGGATTAGAATTGTCTTGGGGGAATGCAGATGTACTCTTGACTCTCGTAAAACAAATAGTAAATAATGAAGGGTTTGGAAAATATTTGGTTAATGGAGTTAAAAAAGCAGCTGAGTATTTTTCATCAAAAAAACCTAATATAAATTTTAATGAATATGCGATGCATGTAAGTGGACAAGAACTACCTATGCACGACCCTCGTTCTAATGGAGGAATGGGACTTGGCGTAGCATACGAAGCTGAACCAACACCAGGAAGACACACCAGTACTCTTGGTGGAGTTGCAAGTCTTTATCAAACAAATAATAGTAATACTCTCAAAGCATCTATTAAAAAAGATAAAAAGCCTAAAAAAACAAAAAAACTCCACCCAATGTCTATAAAAGCAGAAAATGCAGAAGGCGAAGAATTGTTGCAAGACAGTTGTTTTATGGATTTGGTTAACGGACTTGGATATTGTGCATTTGGATTTGATAATGGAATAACTCTGCCGATAATAGATTGGCTTAATCAAGTAACTGGCTGGAAAAAAGATTTTAATTCATATATGTTTGTTGCTAGACGTATAAAAACTTTGCGACATTCATTTAGTGTTAGAGAAAAACTCGCAGAATCAAAAACCAAATCTGAATTTTTACAGAAAGTCAATATTAAAATGCCTGAACGAGTAAGGAATAATCCTCTCACTGAAGGGCCAAATGCTAATATTAAAAATGATTTTGACAAGGGTAAGAGCGAATATTATAAGGCAATGGGATATGATGCAACAACTACAATTCCTTTAAAAGAAACATTAATTTCTCTGGGGCTTGATTATGTAATAGATCAATTATATCCGCTTTATGAAAATTTAAAATAAGAATCTATCATTATTTTATCATTATTTATAGTTAAAAATAGGTGTTAGTTTTGCTAACACCTATTAAATTATGAAAAATAAAATCCAACCAATTTTTTACTTTATATTTTTCTCTTGATATTTATAGTTTATTTTTGTAATATTTGTTAATTATTAAGGAAGAAAAATTTATAGAAATAAATCAAATTTTAATCGAATTAAAAGAAAATACTAATTTTAATTTTAAAATATGATATTATGTTAGATATTAAAATAATTTCGATTAATGAATTTAATTCTTTAAGAGGCAGCCAGCCATATATTATATACTTAAACGCTTTTAAATGGGATTAGTGCATAAATGAGATTTGATAACAATTAATAAATTAATTATAAGGAAGAATTTATGGAAAAAAAGAAGACTGAGGATTTTTTAAATTTATATAATAGAATAAATGATGAATTAAAAAAAGTCGTGCAGGGGCAGGAAGAGGTTATTAAGTTTGTAGTTATAGCACTTTTGACAGATGGGCATATTCTACTTGAAGGGCTTCCCGGACTAGGGAAAACTTTGATTGCCAATTGTTTGAGTAGGATAATTGGTGCTTCTTTTAAAAGAATACAATTTACACCTGATTTGATGCCTTCTGATATATTAGGGACAACAGTTTTTAATTTTGAGAAGAATGATTTTGTTGTTAGAAAAGGTCCAATTTTTACAAACTTTTTGCTTTCTGACGAAATAAATAGAACACCGGCTAAAACTCAATCAGCACTCCTTGAGGTAATGCAAGAAAAACAGGTAACAATTGATGGTGTTATCTATAAACTCGACGAGCCTTTTATCACAATAGCCACACAAAATCCAATCGAACTCGAAGGAACTTATCCACTTCCAGAAGCACAGCTTGATAGATTTATGTTTAAGATATTGGTAAAATACCCAGCAGTTGAAGACGAAAAAAATATGCTTAAAATGTTTAGAGATGGTTTTGATTCTGGGAATTTACAAAATTCGGATTTGCAAATTGTTTGTGGAAAAGATGATTTTGTTAGTTACAAAAATTCGTTAGATAGTGTTAATATAGATGAAAAAATTTTAGATTATATTATGGATATAGTTTCTGTTACAAGAAAAACTCCTGGCATCGAAGTTGGAGCGTCTCCGAGAGCCTCTATTGCACTCCTAAAGGCTTCGAGGGCATTGGCTGCTATAAGTGGAAGAGATTTTGTTGTGCCAGATGATGTTAAAGAGGCGTGTTATCCAGTTTTAAGACATAGGATTATCCTTGAGTCTGAGGCTGAGATTGAGGGAAATAGCACTGATGATTTTATTACTATTTGTCTTGGAAAGGTTGCTGTACCGAGATGAAAGATGGAATAAATTTTACTAAAAAAACGCTAATTTTATTTATTATTCCATTTTTTTTGATAATTTTTGCTTTTATTCGTAAAGAATTTTTATTTATTGCCATAATTTTTGATTTAATATTAATTTTTGTTATTTTACTCGACTTTTTTTTGAGTCCAAATTACAAAAAGAATATTACAATTGATTTAATTATAGAAAAAGACTTTAGGATTAATTGTTATAATCATTTCAAAATACTTGTTGATAACAAAAATAAATTATCTGTTAATTTTTATTTTCTTACTGACTTAGATTTTGCTTTTGATAGAGAATATTCTAAAAAAATAATAAAAATAGAGCCTTCTACCCAAAAAGGAATTGAATTAAAAATATTCGCAAAAAGAAGAGGAATGTTTGAAATAAATAATGTTTATATAAAAGGAAAAAGTTTATTTGGGTTTATTTATTTTTTTGTAAAGATTTCACACAAAAAAACATTTAGAGTAATACCTTTAATTAGTAGGCTAAATGAAAATTTTAAAATTGTCCAAAAGCAAATTAAATTAAACGAGTCTATTCAAAAAACAAACGTAGTTGGGGACGGACTTGATTTTGAAATGCTTAGAGATTATATAAAAGGCGATGATATAAATAAAATCGATTGGAAAGCAACGGCAAGACGAGTTAAGCCAATAACCCGAGTTTTTAGAATGGAAAATTCTTTAGATATAGCGATTATGCTTGATTGCGGTCGTATTATGTCAACTGAGGTTGATGGAATGTCATTGCTTGATTATGCGATAAATTCATCAATAATTCTTTCGTATTCTGCTGTTTTTGGCGGTGATAAAGTAAGCCTTTTGTGTTTTGGTGAGGATATAATCAAGTATATTCCGCCAACAAAAAATAAGAAAGATATTAAAAATCTAAGTGTTGCACTTTCTGGGTTAGAATACCAGTATGTTGAGTCAAATTATCAAACTGCTTTTGGTTTTATTAAGAATAAACTTTCAAAGCGGAGTCTTGTAATTATTTTTACAGATATTATAGATGACTCAAATATTAAAATTTATCATAAATATTTATCTATACTTTCCAAAAAACATATAGTGTTATTAATTTTACTTAAAGATAAAGAACTTTTTGAGATAGCAGATACAAATCCTTCAAAAAGGTTGAATATTTTTACAAAAACAGCAACTTACGATATGATTTTGCGAAGAGATAAAACAATTCACAATTTAAAAAGACTGGGTGTAGATGTTCTTGATTTATTCCCAGAAGAAATAAACCCATCGCTACTCAGTAAATATGTTGAAATTAAAAATAGGTATTGATTTGTAACGGATATAAAAGCGATATTCGCGAATATCGCTTTTATATCTCTATAGAATTTATATCAATCTTCCACTTCTTTAACATTTTTCTTTGCCTTTGCGATTATTTCGTCTGCAATTTTACCTGTTAGTGGTTGATAATTATAAAAACTTAATTCAAAACTTCCTGTGCCAGAAGTAATTGATTTTAAATCAACTGCATATCTAAGAAGTTCTGTTTGTGGAACATGGGCTTTTATTAGTTCAATGCCGCCACCAAGTGATTCTTCCCCGATAACCTTTCCTCTTTTTGCAGATAGATCAGAAAGAATATCACCAACAAATTTATGATCTGTATAAACTATTAATTCCATTACTGGCTCAAGTAATACAGGGTTTGCGTTTTTCATCGCTTCTTTAAAAGCATTACGAGATGCTAATTTAAATGATAACTCTGATGAATCAACAGGATGTTCTTTTCCATCAAAAAGTCTAACCCCAACATCAACAACTTTAAAACCAGCCAAAACTCCAGCATCCATTGCTTCGTGAAAACCTTTCTCACATCCGGGAAAATAACTTTTACTAATAACGCCACCTACAATATCATTAATAAATTCATAATATTTTCCTTCTTCAATAGGGAATATTTCGATACTGACCTTACCAAATTGTCCGTGACCGCCAGATTGTTTTTTATGAGTGTATTCTGCATCTGCTTTTTTACGAATAGTTTCTCTATAAGCAATTTGTGGTTCAGATAAAGATGTTTCGATTTTATTTTTTTCTTTAATTTTTTCCAAAACAATTTTTATTTGTGTTTCTCCCATTGCACTAATAACATTTTGTTTAGTTTCTGCATTGTATTGTATCGTAAAAGTTAAATCTTCTTCTGCCACTTTTTGTAGTAGCAGGATTAATTTTTCTTCATCATTTTTATTGTTTGCCGATATAGCATAAGACAAAATAGGTTGTGGAATATCCATTTTTGGTAGAATAACAATATTAGCAGGATCGCACAAAGTATCATTTGTAAAAACATTAGTTAGTTTTGTGAATGCTCCTATGTCCCCCGCATTCAAAAATTCTACCTCTTTTAACATCTTACCAACGACTTTATAAAGCTTGCCACATTTTTCTTTATGATTATTTGTTGAGTCATACAACTCTGTATCGTGCCTAACTTGTCCTCTTCTTACCCTAAAGAATGTTATTTTGCCAGAGAATTGGTCTATTGTTGTCTTAAAAACAAAAATTGTAACAGGTTTTGTAGAATCAGGCTCCATTTCAATGTCATTATCTGATTTATCTTTTGCTATAATATTTCCTTTATCTGAAGGGGATGGCATATAATTAACAATACAATCGAGTAATGACATAGTGCCAGAGTTCATATAAGCATCGCCGCATAACACAGGGACAATTGTTCCTTTTAGAATAGCTTTTTTTAAACCTGTAACAATTTCTTCGTGAGTTAGCTCTTGTCCTTCAAAATATTTTGTCATAAGAATATCGTCTGATTCAACAGCTGTTTCAATCATTTCTTTAAAATGTTCGTCAAGTCCTTCTATGTGTTCAGGAACTTTTTCTCTTCTAGTTTTTTTTCCATTTTCTTCAAAATATCTTGCCTCTCTATCGATCAAATCAACAGCCCCCTTAAAATCTTTACCGTGGCCTATTGGGATATTTAGAGGGACAAAAGTTATATCTTTAAAATTTTCTTTAAGATTTGCAAGGCATCTTTCGTAATCTGCATTCTCTTTATCCATTTTGTTAATAAAAACCATTTTTGGAGTATTGCATTTTCGCCAGAGTTTAATTGTTTCTATTTCAACTCCATTTTCTGCATTTATTACGAATAATCCACAGCCAGAAGCATTCATTGCTGCAACTGACTCACCAATAAAGTCTGGTGCACCAGGAGTGTCAATAATATTAATTAAAAAATTATTCCACTCGAGATAAGACACCGAAGAATGGATTGACATTTGTTTTTTAATTTCTTGCTCTGTATAGTCAGAAACAGTATTTCCAGTAGCTACTCTACCCATTTCTGTCATCATGTGAGCAGTAAAAAGCATAGCCTCATTTAAAGTTGTTTTACCAGAATAGCTATGCCCAAATAAAGCAATGTTTCTAATGTTTTTTGTATCATAAGGCATAATTTCCTCCATAGTTTAAGGATAGTATCTTTATTATTTTTTTGCAAGAGTAAATTTATTTTTTGTTGTAAAATTTTAGAAAAATAGAATATTTGAAGTCATTATAATTATAGATAAATTTAAAAGTGCAAGTATTGGAAATGAAAAGAAAAGACCTGTCAAGTTTTTAAAACCAGACAGGTCTATACCTCTTATTCTTTGTTTTTCTGTGAAATTCTATGACTGAATGTTAAATCGAAATTCAGGTTAATAATATGTCTCACTTTTTAAATCTTCTTTAATATACACAACATCTTTAATATCAAATCTTTTTAATTTATTTTTTATCCGTCCCAAATATGACGCTATTGTACCTTCACTAATTCCCAAAAAATCACCAACCCATCTATTTGATGGTAAAACATTGCAAGTTTCTAATTTTTTTTCGATTATTCTTTTATTTTTAATTATTATTTGCTCTTTTTCTTTTAATAACATTATTTTTTCATCTTCATGTTCTTCTTTTATCTGTTTTTGTATTCTCAAAAGCCTCACATATTTTTTGTTTATAGCCTCTTCATATTTAAATCTTTTTTCCATTCTTTCAACAATTTTTTTTGCAGCAAGGGATGTTTCTTTCTCTTCAAAACTTAATCCAAACTTAGCAAATAGGACTTTTTTTTCATTTGTTGATAATACGGATAAGTCAAATTTAACTTCTTTTTCCTGATAAAATTTTTCTTCCCCAATTTCACTATGAATTGCATATAGTTCTTTTTTTTCGTACACTTCAAAATTTTCATTCTTATTTAATTTTTTGATAAACCGAATAAAATCCCTTTTTAATACAACCACAAACCATGTTAAAAATTTCACATCATCTTGTTCTTTATAAAAGGAAATAAATTTTTCAATTTTACTGGTAACCTCAACAAAAAACTCAGTTTTGGTATCGTGGTCATAATACCCAAAAAGATGTGGAATAGAAATAATTGTAGAAGAAAGATGTTTTATTAACTCTCTTTTACTTACCCTTTGTTTTTTAAAATCTCTAATGATAATTTTTAATTCATCCATTTTTTAATATCCTCCAAAAGAATTTTTTTAAATTTAGTTGATTTTACATTAATATCTAAAAAATGAACCATCAATTTATTAAACTTGAATGCAATTTATTAACCTAAACTGCAAAAAATAATATCATCGGAGATAAAATAATAGTTTGATTACTAATAATTTAATTAAAACTCAATTTAAGCCCAAATAGATAGAATAATTTTTTGGTACTACTTATAATTCATATTAATCTCTGTGTATTCTTAAATAAAAAAATCAATGAAGTTTCAGTGTGGTTTTCTAAGTAACTAATGTAAGTTTGGAGTTGGGATTATTAAGTATTGCTCACAATTGCGGGAAGTTATTGGCTTTATTTTTTATATTTATCTTTTTTTACTCAAAAATCATCTAAAATAAAAATTAAAAGAGGCTGACATGAGACAGCCTCTTTGTATAAATTAGTCTGATTTAATTTTTAAGAAATTGCCAGAAATAACTTTTTTGTTAAAAATATCTGGAAAATATTTTCTTACCATTTCGATTAATTCCTGATCTGAAATAGTAGTAATTCGTCCTTCTTCATATTCTTTTAATACCCACATGTATATTTCTTTAATTAAAGGATCGTCTTTATGAACTTCTTCTTCCTTATCGAGGTTGAAGTAAACATTAATCCAAGCACAAATACCAGCAGTACCAGATTTATCTGTAATCATAACTTCTGGTGGTCTATCTAAAATTTTACCAGTATCAAAGATGTTATAAATTTCTTCATCTTTTAAAAGACCGTCAGCGTGAATTCCTGCTCTTGTTGTATTAAAATCTTTACCAACAAAAGGCATGTTTGTAGGAATAACTGTATTTGTATATGTTTCTAAGAAATTTCTAATTTCTGTAATAATACTCAAATCCATTCCATTTGTATTACCAAATATTTGAGCATACTCAATTGCCATTGCTTCAATTGGGGTATTACCAGTTCTTTCACCAAAACCAAGTACTGTACAGTTGACAGATGAACAACCATAAAGCCATGCTGTTGCTGCATTGACGGTTCCTTTATAAAAGTCATTATGTCCATGCCATTCGAGCTGTTCTGATGGAACACCTGCATATTCTCTAAGTCCGTATATTGTACCAGCAACGGATCTTGGTAATGCTGCACCAGGATAAGTAACGCCAAGTCCAAGAGTATCACATGCTCTAATTTTTACTGGCATTCTTGCTTCCTCAGAGAGTTTCATAAGTTCTGTTGCAAAAGGTACTACAAAACCATAAAAGTCTGCTCTTGTTATATCTTCAAAATGACATCGTGGAATAATACCAGCTTCCAAAGAATCTTTAACAATCCCAAGATATTGATCTAATATCTCTTGTCTTGTTTTTTTCATTTTTTTGAAAATATGGTAGTCAGAAACAGATGTTAAAATACCAGTCTCTTTTAATCCAAAACTTTTTACAAGTTCAAAGTCCGATTTTGTCGCTCTAACCCATGAAGTAATTTCTGGAAATTTATAGTCAAGGGCAAGGCATTTCTCAATGGCTTCTCGGTCTCTTTTGCTGTAAAGAAAAAATTCAGTTTGTCTGATCATTCCATTTTTGCCACCAAGTTTATTTAAAAACTTGTAGAGTTGAACTATATGCTCAGTAGCATAAGGAGGCCTTGCTTGTTGACCATCTCTAAAAGATGTATCGGTAATCCAAACTTCCTTTGGTGTGTTCATTGGTACAAATCTGTCATTAAAAGGAACTTTTGGTATTTCTGAATAAGGGAAAATATTTCTATAATATTGCCCCTCTTCGATATCTACTAAATTGTAAATATCTGGACTTGCTTTCAGTCTACCATTTTTATCATCTCTAATCAATGGCTTATCTAAATTATATTCCATTGTTTGCCTCCTTGCATTAAATTATTTCGTTGTTTAAATTTTTAGGAATATAATATATTTCTTTCAGAAATTCAAGAAATATTTATATATATTTTATATATTGTGGATCGAAAAAACTGAGAGATCAAAAATAATATTCATCTCTGATTTTTAATTAATAGTTAAACACTTTTAAAATGATAATAAATAATAGAAGTAAAATTTATTTTAATGCAAATAAATTTATAGAGATATAGTATATATTAACAATTTGAATAATTGTCAGTATAGACTCTGGGGACAAAGCGAAATTTTTGTTTAATTTTTTTTGTTAAAAAATATTTGAAATTTTTACGTATTCTATTATAATTATATGTGTCTAATCAAAGTTTAAAAGAATAAGTGTAGTAATAAACTTCAGTTTTTTTGAGGGTCTATAAGCTTTATTTAAATGTAAGGCTTTTACTCATATTTTTTGACAAATTTTAAAATTTTGTTTATAATTAAATTATCTCTTTTTAATTTAAGTAGATATTTAAAATGTTTTAAACCTTGTATTATTAATAAGTTTAATTTATATAAAGATATTCTAAAACATTTTAAGGTTAAATCGACAATTTGAATAATTGAGATATATACTAAAAAAATAATATGGAAGATAAATTGGAATACATAGCAAATAATTATTTTTTATTACCTTTTGAATATGACTTGGAATTACAAGAACTTCTCAATATCTATAACGAAAATAATGATAAAAAATCAAAATATGTTCAACTAATAAGTGATAGTGATATAAGTAGAAATAGATTTATATATAGAATTTTCAAAATAATAAAATCTTACAAAAAAAATTATATATTTAATACTTCTGGAAATATTTATTTAAAACAATTTCCATGGCAGCCTTTTAGAGAAATGTTTTATAATTTTTTTGATATAAAAAACGGAGAATCTTTAAGAAACAAATTATTTAGGTTCTCAAAAGATTTTAGAGAAGATTTGGCTATTCAAAATGTCTATATTTCAGAGTTGTTTAGCCAAAGTAAAGATTTTCAAAAACTTTCTTTAAATACTCAAATTATTTATGATGCGTTTAGAATGTTTTTTTTATACATCTCAAAAATAAAAAATTTAATTTTGATATTTGAAGATATAGATAATTTTGATGATTCCTCTCTAGATTTACTTGATTATTTAATGCGGACACTAAAAAACTCAAATATATTGTTTATTATATCAAAAAAAGAGCATAATAATTGGAATCCGAAAAATGTTAATTTAAAAACGATTACTTTAAATAAAATTTCTGAAGAGAGGTCTTTAGGGATAATAAACAAATTAATTAATGGTAATATATCGGTAGATTTAAAAGATTATTTGTTAAATCATTCTAAAAGTAATCCTTACTATCTTGTTGAAATAATTAACTTTTTAAAAGAAAATAATTTTTTATATCAAGAAAATAATTTTTTATATTTAACAGAAGAGGCAAAAAGGAATACCAATATTATATTTTCTATACCAGACCTTGTTTTGTCACGTATAAATAAACTAAACAAAAAAGAAAAAGAAGTTCTTTCTGTTGCAAGTTTTTTTGGTAAAAATATAAACTTTGAAATACTTTCTACCTTATTTCCAGATGAAAATATAGATATTTATTTAAAAAAATTTATAGGATTTGGGTTTCTCTCAGAAAATACCATAGGTCAACATAAAAATTTTCAGTTTACACATCAACAAATCCAAGAATCTTTATATAATAGAATTCAATCTAATAATAAAAAAGAAATTCATCAAAAAATTGCAAATGTACTTTTTGAAAAATATACACATAACCTTTCTGATATTTATGAAATTATAGCTTTTCATCTTGAAAATGGTCATTCTGAAAAAGATGCGATTTATTATTATTTTATATCTGGTATTAAATATAGAAACATTCTTGATTATAAAACTGCCTATAAATATCTAAATAAATCTTTATTTTTAGCCAAAAAAATACTTAAAAATGAAGAAAATGATGTTTTATTCCATGATACGCCAATATCTTGTCTAAATTTTCAAATTGAAGAACAATATTTATCTTATGAAGTTAAAATAAAGTTAAATATTGGTATAATTTACTATTTCATAGCCCAAACACTAGCTTTTAATGATAATAAAGGTGAAGAGTTTTATCTAAAAGCACTTTCTTATGCAAAAAAATATAATGACTTACAGTTAATTTTTCTTTCTAAAGTTCAATTATTTCACAAAAAATTATTTATAAGAGATGAATATTTGACTCATTATTTAAATGAATTTCAACAAATTGCAAAAGAATTAGGAAATCATTTTTATTTAATATATTCTCTCATAGAAAGCATTCATATTATAAATATTCACAGAGATATAGAATCTTACGATGATTTGTTAAATAGGTTTATGCTTGCAAGACGAATCCTTGATAATAAATATATAGATATTGACAAGGAGCATAAAAGAATTTTAAATTTATTATGGTATTTTTTATATGCTGCTCATAAAAGAAGTAAATTACTTTTGGATAAACAATCTGTTGATGAAATTTTTGATATTATTAAAGAAGGAGAAAAATATCTTCTCTATGATTATGAAAGAATGAGTTATTATTTTAGGGCAGCGACAGGTCCTTTTGATAAAACAGAGCATAAATTTCTTTTTTTAAACAAATCAAAAGAAATATCAATGCAAACAAATGATTTATTGCATACAGCCTATAATTTGTCTGGAATTGGTTATTTATATATGGAAAAAGAAGATTATGAGAAATCTTTAGATTGTCATATAAAAGCAAGGCAAATCTGTGAAGATATTGACAATAGGTATGAGCTTGGAATGGTATGTAAAAATATAGGTGAGTTATATATTTCATTAAAACAGTATGATAAGGCAATAATTGAGTTAAAATCAAGCATAGAATATAAAAAAGAATTTAATTCGACATTTATCATTGATAATTGGGCAAATATCATAATTCCTTTTGCTGATTTGGCTTTTGCTTATCTAAAACAGGATAATTTTTACGAATCCAGAGAAAATATTGCATTAGCAAAGGGGATATTGCCTAATGTTGGGATGTTTAGTACAGAAATACCTATTTTCATAGAATTTATAGAATTTTATTTAGATTGTGTTGATAAAAAAGATTTTTCTTACTTAGACAAAATAAAAGAGAATTGTAACAAATTGTCTAATTTAACTCCTATGCCAATACAAGCAAAATGGGTATTGGAAGAATTAAGTGAATTTGCAATTAATATTTGAAAATAAAAATTCTAAATTTTTATCTAAAAAGCAATTAGTTGATTGTCAAATAAGAACTGCAATAATAAATTGAGAATATTGTAAATGAATGTTAAAAAAATTAAACATTTTTTATTTAAATCTTTAAAAATGTTGAATTCTATTAAATTTGAGATAAAATAATAGTTAGAGGAGATTATTATGGATTTAAATTTTAACAACCTATTCTATGACTTCAAATCAGATACACCTATTGCGATATTAAATGATAATTTAGGTAAATCTTTTTATTTTAAAATATCTCCTAATATTGCAAATCAAATAATAAATTTTTTAGAAAATGACAGAAAAATCACAAATAATATGTATAATATTTTTATCGATGTGTTAAATAATTCTAGTTGTAATATAAATAAATTAACAATAGAAAAGTTTGAAAATGGGAATTACACAGGTTATTTTCAAGTAAAAATAGAGGATAAAGTTTTTTATTATTATCTTTCTTCAGACGATATAATATTACTTTCTGTTTTATTTGATAGGTTTGTGGAAATAGACCCTTTTGTTTTTTATGATTTTTTGGAACCTCAAAATGATGTTTTATATTCCGAGAAATTGTATGAACCGATGATCGAGAATTAATTTTTTTAACAAATCCAAAGTATTTGAGCGTATTATTTATATGATTAATAATTTTTTTTTCCACAAACATTTAATAAAAGATAAATCTATTGACAAGTTATTAACAATTCTTTTTGTTATAATATTAATGTCATGCACTCAAGAAGTTCAAAAAAAAATAGATATTGATAAACTTGATATTTTATTATCAGACTGTACAGTAGATATAAATCAAAATAAAAAACTTGATGTAATAATAATTCCACAAAACGCAGAAATACTCTGGTCAACTAATAATAAAGATGTTGTTGATATTGATTCAAATGGAGTTTTGTATCCAAAACATATCGGGGTTGCAGTAATTACTGCTAAAGCGAAAGATAGCACTTCAAAACAAGATACTTGCCTTGTTACAGTGAACCAAAATGGTATTAATTTAAGCAAATGGACAGTGATGGTTTATTCTGTTGCTGATAACGATCTTGAGCCTTATTTATTAGATGATGTGGAAGAAATGAAACAAGGTTATCAGGAAGGTATTAATTTAATATTGCTAATTGATAGAAGCCCATATTATTCAGAGAATAGTTCTATATTAGGTGAAAATTTTAGTGACACGAGACTTTTTGAAATAAAAAGTAACAGTGCAAAAAGGCTTGCTGGGGGGGCAGAGTTTCCAGAAATTACTATCAATTCGACCTATGAAGCTAATATGGGTGACGTTAATACTTTAAAAAAATTTATTGAATTTTGTAAGAATAATTATCCTGCAACAAATTACGCTTTATTTATAGAAAACCATGGGGCTGGCATTAGAGGGAAAGGATTAGACCTGAGTATTATAGATAGTGTTGAAGAAAAACAAAAAATGATAGGTATAGATTATTCTTCTGATAATGATGCTTTGTATATTGGTGAGATAACAGATGGACTTGAGGCAAAAGATTCTATTGATATTTTAGGATTTGACGCATGTGTTATGGGTAATATTGAAGTATTATATCAATTTAATCCACAAAACAATGACTTTAATACCAAGTATATAGTAGCCTCTCCATCAGATGAAATTGGTAGTGGTTGGAATTATAAAAATATTTTTGAAAGGATTAAATATTCTACAAAAACATCTTATGAGGCTGACGACTTGTATGGTGGAAACGAACTTTATTATAACCCAGTGACTCTGTCCCCTGTTGATTTTACAAAAATTATTATAGAAGAATATTATGATACTGCTGGAAAATCTTATCAAGATCAATCGTTTGGAGTTTATGACATGAGCCAAATAATTGCCGTAAAGCAAAATTTTGATAAATTAGCCAGTTTATTAAAAAATGAACAAACAAATGTTGAACTTGCAAGGGCTTATTCTATAAAATATTTTAATAGCAATGTTTTTTTTAATTGGGTTTATAGTCCTTTGTTTGACTTGTATAGTTTGGCAGAAAATATTTATAATTCGACAAGTTTTTCTAAAGAAATAAGAGATCAGGCTTTAGTTGTAATGAATAGCGTTGATAGTTTTGTTGTAAAATCTTTTGCTGGTTCAATATATAATAATTTTACCCCAGATAAGAATGGTGTGTCAGTTTTTTTTACTGACGGGAATAGAATGTATAATTATAAACCAATGTGGGCTTATCAATGGTGGTACACAAGCCTTGATACTCAACAAGTTATTGGTGCAAATAATTATTATGGAAAATTATTTTGGTGCAAAGATAACGCAACTCAAGACAATAAAATAATCGAAAATTGGTTTGAATTACTCGATTATTATTACGACGACCCAACTCAAAATAATGGCGGTGGATATAATTTTTATGGGTATTGAGTGAATGATTAAAAATAAATGTCTGTCCCTTTGGGGTATATCTATACTGTAAAATTACCAAATTATTTTCAAAAAAACTTCTTCCAATTTTTACTATCCAAAATAATTTAATCAGACAAATCTTTTTTTAGATAAAATAATAAATTTTTCAAAATTTATCTTGACTTCTAAGTTACTTTATTGTAATTTTGTTAGTATAGACTAACTTTATTAGGAATGACAAATGACAAAAAGCCTTGAAGATTATTTGGAAGCAATATTTATTCTTACTGAAGAAAAAAGAGTGGCAAGAGTAAAAGACCTTTCTCAAAAATTAAATGTAAAAAAACCATCTGTTATAAATGCACTAAAAGAGCTTGAAAATAGGCATTTTGTTTCTCATGAGAAATATGGTTATATAGAACTAACTGATGAAGGTAAAAATGAGGCACAAACCATTCTTAATAAACACATTATGTTAAAAAGATTTCTCAAAGATATAATTGGGGTGTCAGAGGAAGTAGCAGAAAACGATGCTTGTTCAATCGAACATTATTTAAATATAGAAACTTTACAAAAGATAGAAATTTTTATGGATAATTATAAAAGATAAGGAGGATTTTATGGTTGTTAATCTTTCTGAATGCAGAGAAGGAAAAAATGCCACTGTTAAAGACATTGAAGGCGGTATTAATTCACAAAAAAGGTTAAAAGACTTAGGAATCCTTGATAATGAAAAAATTAGGATTGTTAAAAATGACAAAACAGGACCTATTATTATACAAGTAAAAGGTGCAAATATTGCCATTGGTAGAAATATTTCAAAAAAAATAAATGTAGAGGTTATATAATGTTAAAACATAATTTAAATATAGCAATTATAGGACAACCTAATAGTGGAAAAACTTCTTTATTTAATAAATTAACCGGCTCAAACCAGCATGTCGGGAATTGGGCTGGCGTTACAGTAGAAAAAAAAGAGGGTAAATTTAGTGTAGGTAAACAAAAAATAAATGCTATCGATCTACCCGGTATTTATAGCCTTTCTACTTATACCCTCGAAGAAAAAGTAACAAGAAATTATCTTATAAATGAAAGACCCAATTTAATTTTAAATATAGTTGATGCAACAAACTTAGAAAGGCAGTTATTTTTAACAATGCAACTACTGTTTATTGGAATACCAACTATTCTTGTCTTAAATATGATAGATGAAGTAGAAGAAAAAGGCAATAAAATAGATACAAAAAGACTTTCAGAATTGCTTGGCGTACAAATCGTAGAAACTGTTGCTCGTGATGCAAAAGGAATTGATAATTTAAAGCAAAAAATTAATGAATATTTAAATAATTCTACAAAAAATAAAGAATTTAAAATACCTGATGATGAAGCAAACATAATCCAGACTATTAGGTTATTTTCTAAGGAATTTGATAATATAGACAAATTTAAGGATTATAAAAATTGGTATGCCCTAAAATTTTTGGAAAAAGATATTGAAGTTTCAGAAGAAATAAAAAAACATTCCACTGAGGTTTATGGACTTTTGGACTTGGCAAGGAAAGAACTAACCAAATCTATTAGTACTGATTTAGCAATTGCAATCCCAGATTGGATTTATGGTATAACAAGAGGTATTGAAGCAGAAGTATTAAAAGAGTTCATGAGAAAAAAACAAGTGAAAGAAATTGTTTCTAATTTTCTTGATCTAATTGCACTTGATAAATTTTTTGGTGTTCCAGTGTTTTTTTTGGTTATGTTTTTGCTTTTTCAGGCAACATTTTTTGTTGGTGATATTTTAATTGGTTATATGGAAAATCTACTTGCATTTTTGTCGCATTTTATTACTTACATTCCAAATAAACTAATTGTTTCTTTATTAAAAGATGGAATCGTGGGCGGAGTTGGCAATGTTTTACTTTTAATACCATATATCTTTATAATGTTTTTTTTGATGTCGATTTTGGACGATAGCGGTTATATGTCACGGGCTGCTTTTGTTATGGATAGATTTATGCACAAGATTGGGCTTCATGGAAAGTCATTTATTCCGCTAATTATGGGATTTGGTTGCAATGTCCCTGCAATAATGGCTGCCCGTACTTTAGAAAGCCATGAAGAAAAAATTAAAACTATTCTAATGGTGCCATTTATTGCCTGTTCTGCTCGTTTACCTGTATTTGTACTTCTTTCTGGTGCTTTTTTTGGTAAATATGGTGGAATATCGGTATTTGCTTTATATATGATAGGAATTTTAATTAGTATTCTAACTGGTATTATATTAAATAAAACTGTATTAAAGAAAAAATCTGATGGTTTAATTATGGAACTCCCTCCTTATAGAACACCTCATATTCTAAACTCAATTACAGGGACATTGCCAAAAATTAAACATTATTTTATTAAGGCTGGTACTATAATTTTTGTGGCATCTGCAATTTTATGGGTATTGTCTTATTTTCCTGTTGGAGTAGAATTTGGAGGAGAACACAGTTTAATTGGTAGGCTTGGTAAAATTATTTCTATAATATTTATTCCACTTGGCTTTGATTGGAAAATGACTGTTGGTTTAATAACTGGAGTTGTTGCAAAAGAAGTTGTAATTTCTACTTTAAGCGTTTTGTATTCTGCTTCTGATAGTTTTACAGTTGTACTCCCGACATTAATTAATCCTATAATAGGTTTTAGTTATTTAGCATTTATTTTAATATATACTCCCTGTCTTGCAACAATTGCTGTAATAAAATCTGAGACAAATTCGACCAAATGGGCTATAATATCTTTAGTTTATAGTATTACTCTTGCGTGGATTGTATCATTTTTGATTAGCAATGTTGGTGGATTAATTTTTAAATTTATCTCTACTTCGCCTCATTGATACTCGAATATCGGTTTAATATACTGAAATGTTTCTGGTTTGTCTTAAATTCAATGATCATTTTTTTTCTAAACCCTTTTAAGTAAACAAGTTGTAAAAAAACATTTCAGGTATATAATGACAATCTGTACGATTATCATTATAAAACATAGTACCCACAAAAAGGAGGTAATTGACTTTTTTTTCATTTAGTATTAAAATTATAATAAATCACTAGTATCAAGAAATTTGGCATTACAAAAATAATTGACGGAGAAAAAATTATGAAAAAAATTACGATTTTTATTATGTTGACATTTATTTTAACAGTTATTACAGCTCAACAAACTGTTAGTGTAGGCGTTGAGCCATTTCCACCAATGATAAACGAAGATGGCACAGGGTTTACTATTGATCTTTTACATGAAATCGAAAAAGTAAGTGATTTTAAATTTGATATAAAAATTTATCCTTACAATAGAGCAAAAATAGAATTAAGCTTAGGAACGTTGGACTTAATTGGTCATACCCCTTATAAAGTTGAAACTGAAGAATTTTATCAATATGCCCAAGAAATTGATTGGAATATACCTACAATAACTGATATATACGTTAAAAATAAAAATAATCTAAACAAGATTGATAAATTAAAGAAAATCGGTATTCCAAGAGGTAATAAGGAGTTCGCAAGTTCTGTAACGGGTATAAAAATTGAACAATTTTATGAAGGTGAAATTAATAGTCTTTTAAAAATGCTTTCAACTGGAAGAATTGATGCTTTTTGGTTTGAACGAGTATCAAGTATGACAACTTTAAAAAAACTTGGAATAACAGATATTTATTTTAAACAACTTCCTACTCAAAAAATTTCAATTGGTCTTGCTGTCAAAAAAGATGATAAAGGGGATAAACTCAGAAAAAAACTTGAAGATTCATTAAAAAAAATTGATCAAAATAAAGTTTTTGCAGCATATTATGAATATGCTAATCTGCCAGAAATTGGAAAATTTTTAATAAAATAGGTTAATATTTATATTAAATAGTCTTTTCTGAATTTAATTCATCAATTTTTTTTTAATAATATTTAAAAGAGGTTATAAAATGAAAATTAGAAAAGAATATACTTGTCCTTTAGAAATTATTCATGATATTCTTAAAGGGAAATGGAAAACAGTTATTCTTTGGCAGTTAAAATATCATGGGAAAGCATCATTATCTCAATTAGAACAAGACATTAAAGGAATTAGCCAAAAGATGTTATTAGAACAATTAAAAGAGTTGAGAGAATTTGATCTAATAGATAAGTTAAATTTTGAAGGATACCCTTTAAAGGTAGAATATTTTTTAACTGAAGATAAAGGCAAAAAAATTATTAAAGCCTTAGAAATTATGCAAGAAGTTGGACAAGAATATATAAATGAATGTAGAAAATCTTAATTTGAAAAATCTATTTCTACAAATAAATTTTTAAATAACCCAATAAGTAGACTCCACCTCCGTCCCTTAATGACAGATCAAAAAATTAAGTAACGATAATCAAATACTATTAAAATAATATATACACACGAAAAAGTGGGTAATTTACACTTCATTAATTTTTTGATAGTATTACAAATATCAGATGAAACAAAATATCATCAATATAATTTTTTAAGTTAGGAAGGTAAATTATGTTTAAAAGAGGTATTATTGGGTTTTTTATTTTTATTTTTTCATTAATAGGTTGTAAAAATGGAGAAAAAATCAAAATTCAACTTATCCGAAATGCGACAATGAAAGTAAATTATGCAGGACAAACAATTCTTATTGATCCTATGCTTTCACAAAAAGGAGCGATGGAGCCTTTTGCTGGGATTGAACGAAACCCAATTGTTGATCTACCAATACAAATAGAAAAGATATTGGAAAATGTAAACAGTGTTATTGTTACTCATAACCATCCTGATCATTTTGATAAAGTAGCGAGTGATGCTATATCAAAAGATGTACAAATTTTTTGTCAACAGGGTGATGAAGTAAGTAGAAAAAATGAGGGTTTTAAGAATGTTACTCCTGTTGAAACATCGTTTAAATGGAAAGGAATTACAATTACTCGAGTAGGTGGCATACATGGCAGTGGAAAAATACTTGAGCTTATGGGTAAAGTATCTGGATTTGTACTTCAATCTGCTGGAAAACCAACTATCTATTGGGTAGGTGATAGTATTTGGTGCGAAGAAGTAGAAAATGTAATAAAAAAATTTAATCCAGATATTATAATTACAAATTCTGGAGGTGCAGTAATTCCGGGATTTGACCCTATACTTATGGATGCAAAACAAACCATTGATCTAGTAAACGCAGCTCCAAAAGCTAAAATAATAGCAGTACACATGGAGTCATTAGATCATTGCACGGTTACTCGTGACAATCTTCGTCAAATGGCAGATCAAGTAGGTATATCACTAGATAGGTTAATCATACCAAAAGATGGAGAAACAGTATCATTCTAAAGCTAAATAGTAAATAATAACCAAAAGCGACATTGCTAATGTCGCTTTTATGATTATATTTTATAGTTTATAAGATAATGCAAAAGTTAAATTATTATTCCTATCATCAATACTAACATTAGACTTTAGTTTATGTGATAAACTCGTAAGCCCTGCACACCCTACTATAAAAAGAATTAATCCTGCAATATTACATAAAGCGGCACTAACAGTTAAATAAATAAGAATATACCAAAAAAAAGGAGTAAAAATAACAAATGGAACTGCTAAAAAACTAAAATTAGAAATAGAAGAAACAACAATACCTGCAATCATAACACCTTTATAAGCCATTATTTTTTCATTAATTTCATTTTTAAATTTATTAAAATTTGATTGTTTATTGGTTTTAAATAAAGAAATGCTTTCTTTTTTCGGAAAATCAATTTTTTCATTTGCATAAATACAACTTGTAGCGAAGCAAAAAATAAATATAAATAAAAACATTTTCATAGAGAGTCCCCCTTAATATTTTATACATTAATTAATACTACATTTAATAATTAATTTCAATAGACAAATTTTTAGGTTAACCGAAAAATTTTTGTATAGTTTGGTTTTATTTGGGGGTTGAATATCTAATCCTCTGCTCCTAATTTTATATACTCAAATTTAACTTTTATTTATTAGGGACAGAGGAATGTTTTAATGGATATGTAAAATAACCACTGACCTAAGCCAGTGGTTAAGAAATGTTATAAAGCTTTTCCGTCGCTTCCAAATACATTTTTGATTTTATGAATGTAGAGTTGTTTTAAAGCATCTCTTGCAGGACCTAAATATTTTCTTGGATCAAATTCAGATGGTTTTTCAGCAAATACTTTTCTGATACCTGCAGTCATTGCTATTCTACCGTCTGAGTCGATATTAATTTTACAAACAGCTGATCTTGCTGCTTCTCTCAATTGTTCTTCAGGAATACCAATAGCATCGTCCATTTTTCCACCATATTTATTAACTAATGCAACGAGGTCTTGTGGAACAGACGAAGCTCCATGTAATACAATTGAAAAACCTGGTATTCTTTTTTCAATTTCTGCTAAAATGTCGAGTCTGATCTTTGGATTTTGACCTGGTTTAAATTTGTAAGCACCATGAGAAGTACCAATAGAAATTGCAAGGCTATCTACACCTGTTTTACCAACAAAGTCTTGAACTTCGTCTGGTTGTGTATATGTGTGGTGTTCTGCAGAAACTTCATCTTCAACACCAGCTAAAACTCCAAGTTCACCTTCTACTGTAACATCAAATTTATGAGCATATTCAACAACTTTTTTTGTTAAAGCAACATTTTCTTCGTAACTATGGTGAGAACCGTCAATCATTACAGAAGAAAAACCAGATTCAATACAAGATTGAACTAATTCAAATGTATCGCCATGGTCGAGGTGTAAAGCAATTTGTGGGTTTGTCCAACCTAATTCTTTAGCCATTTGTACAGCACCTTGAGCCATATACTTTAATAAAGTTTGGTTTGCATAATCTCTTGCACCTTTAGAAACCTGTAAAATTACAGGTGATTTTGTTTCAGCACAAGCAGAAATGATTGCTTGTAATTGTTCCATATTGTTAAAGTTAAAAGCAGGAATTGCATATTTTCCAGCCATAGCTTTTTTAAACATTTCTTTTGTATTCATAAGTCCTAAATCTTTGTAAGAAACTGCCATAAAAAATACCTTCCTAAATTAAAAAATTTAATCAATTGTATCAAAAATTATTTGTATTGTCAAAAAAAGAATTAAAAAAATTATAGTTCAAAATAAAAACCAAATATTTTTTTGATTATTAGAATTAATAAGAATGAGATTTTTAATTTAAACCTTGTGATAATATTCTAATAAACAAGAAATTCTAAATTAAGTGAGGGATTCGTATAATTTGTAGTTGCCCGAATATTTTTAAATACATTACTGCCAAAAATCTGCTGGATTCTATATGATTTTGTTGAAGATATAAATTAATTAACAAAAGAAAAAATAAATATGGATAAATTATACTGAAAATTATGTAAGACGAGAGCAATAAAATTTTACTACTTTTAGATTATGGGATTTGCATTGCAAATAACTATTAATTGGGTTGATTTGTATAAGTTTAAGCATTATAGTCATCATTTTACCCATTTTTGACATAATAACAGTTATAGCAATGCAATGTCCTTTTTTTGGTTTATTTTTTTAAATTTCCGCAAGTTTTATTGAAACTATCAATATTACCTACGTTTAAGGTCAATTTTTCTCTATTTATACTTCTCATAAATCCAGAAAGAGTTTTACCAGGACCTACTTCAATAAAAGTATCAAAACCTTCAGCAATTAAGTTTTCTATTGTTTTTCTCCATCTTACTGGCGAATACATTTGATTTACTAACTGATCTTTGATTTTTCCCTCTTCATGAGCCACAGCTGTTACATTTGATATTATTTTCTTTCCAGATAAAGGAGCAAATTCATATTTATTTAATACAGCTTCAAGTTCAGTACTTGCTTTTTGGAGTAATGGAGAATGGAAAGGTCCTGATACATTTAAAACAACAACCTTTAATGCTCCATATTCTGTAGCAAGTTTACATGCTCTGTCGAGTGCTTCTTTCTCACCACTTATTACAAGTTGTCCAGGGCAATTGTAATTTGCAGGAACTACTATACCATCTGCTTTTTGACAAACTTCTTCTACTTTTGCATCTTCAAGACCAATTATTGCAGCCATTCCACCTTTTAGAGAAGTTACTGCCTTGTCCATTACAAGTCCTCTTTCTTTAACTATTCTTAAGCCATCTTCAAAGTTGATAATCCCAGCACTTGTTAATGCAGAATATTCTCCAAGGCTAAATCCAGCATAAGCATCCGCTTTAATTCCTTCTTTTTCGAGGAGTTTATAACAGATATATGACATTAAAAGTATTGCTGGTTGAGTATTTTCTGTCATTTTTAGAGTTTCTTCGGGACCTTCAAAACATATATTTTTTATAGGAGTTTTTAATACATCCTCTGCTTTGTCAAAACATTCTTTTGCAAAGCTAAAATTTTCGTATAAATCTTTGCCCATTCCAACAAATTGAGCACCTTGTCCAGCGAATAAAATTGCAGTTTTCATTATGCGTCAACCTCCTTAAATTGTCCCATTTTTCTTATTTTTGAATATCTTTGTTCGATTAAATCTTCAATAGAATACTGAGCTAATTCTTCTAAAGTTGTTAATAATTTTTCTTTTATACTATTTACAGTGCCTTCATGATCCTCATGAGCTCCACCTTGTGGTTCTTCAATAATATCATCAATGATACCCATTCTTAAAAGACTACTAGCATCGATTTTTAAAGCATCAGCAGCTTCAGCAGCACGACCAGAGTCTTTCCATAAGATAGAAGCACAACCCTCTGGCGAAATTACAGAATAAATTGTATTTGCAAGCATAAAAACTTTATCTGCAACACCAAGTGCTAAAGCACCGCCAGACCCGCCTTCTCCAGTTACAATTGAAATTATTTGGGTTTTAAGGTTTGACATTTCATAGAGGTTTAGAGCAATTGCTTCTCCTTGTCCTCTTTCTTCTGCACCAATTCCTGGGTATGCACCCGGTGTATCGATAAAACAGATGATTGGTCTACCAAATTTTTCTGCTTGTTTCATAAGTCTTAATGCTTTTCTGTAACCTTCTGGATGTGGCATACCAAAATGTCTTTTTATATTATCTTTTGTGTCTCTACCTTTTTGATGACCGATGACAGTTACTGGAATGTTTTCAAAAAAACCAACTCCTGCAACAATTGCCAAATCATCCATATATCTTCTATCGCCATGAAGTTGAATGAAATCTTTAATTAAATATTTTATATAATCCAAAGTAGTAGGTCTACCAGAATGTCTTGCAAGTTGAACTCTTTCTATTGGAGTTATTTTTCTATAAAGCTCTGTTTTTAAAGTTAAAGCACTTTCTTCAAGATGTTTTATGAGTGGATAAAGAGTCTCTTTTTCCTCCTCTTTAACTTGAGTCTTTAGTGAAGAAAGTTTATTTTGTAATTCCTTTAATTCTTGTTCTAATTGTCTCTTTTCCATTATATATCTCCTCGAATGTTATAAACCATTTATTCAATGAAAACTTTATTTAAATCAATTTCCAAATCTGGGAAAATACCAACTTTTATTGTATCTTTGCTAGAATAAATATCTGGTCTTCCATATTGGTTATTATTTCCAGTTTTAAAAACTATAACAGTTTTGTCAACAGGATGCACTACCCAATATTCTTTTACTTTATGCTTCTCATATAGGAAAAACTTATCTTTCAAATCCCTTGAAACATCTTGAGACACTATTTCTACTATTAGGTCTGGAGCTCCTCTACAACCTGCTTTATCAAGTTTTGTTTTATCACAAATAACTGCTAAATCTGGTTGTACAACAGTGTCAACATCATCATCTACTTCATTACCTTTTGGAAGCCTAACATCAAAAGGAGCATTGTAGACTATACATTTTTTTCCTCTTAGATAAATATTAAATTCTGTCAGAAGTTCTCGAGAAGCATCTTGATGTTCTTTTGATGGAGCAGCAAGGTTATAGACAACTCCATCAATTAACTCAAATCTCTCATCTGTTTCCCAACTTACATAATCACCATAAGTATATTTTTCCTTTTTTAAAGCAGGCATTCCCATCTCAGTCTCCGATTTTAGTTTTCAAGCCCGTATTGCTCTATTCTATATTTCTTCTTTACCTTAGATTTATTTGCATCTTTATGAAGTTTTAATAAGTTAGACAGTGTTTCTTTCATAATTAAACGAGGAACTATTTTGTCAAGCATACCGTGTTCGAGTAAAAATTCTGCTCTTTGGAATCCTTCTGGTAATTTTTGATTAATTGTTTGTTCTATTACTCTCGGACCTGCAAAGCCAATTAAAGCTTTGGGTTCAGAGATAATAAAGTCTCCCAGATAAGCAAAAGATGCTGTAACACCACCAGTTGTAGGATGTGTAAGAACAGAAACATACAAAAGTCCTGCATCATTATGTCTTTTTGAAGCAGCAGAAGTTTTTGCCATCTGCATCAATGATAGAATACCTTCTTGCATACGAGCACCACCAGATGCACAAAATATTACAATAGGTAGCTTATTTGCAGTTGCATATTCAAATGCTCTTGTAATTTTTTCACCAACAACAGACCCCATACTTGCCATAATAAAACGAGTATCCATTACAACTAAAACAAGAGGATTGCCATCAATTTCTGCTGTTCCAGAAACAATAGCCTCATTAAGACCAGTTTCTTTCATAGCAATTTTTAATTTATCATCATATTGCGGAAAGCCAATAGGGTCTCCACTTCTCATTTTTTTATCAAATTCTTTAAAGCTGTTTTTATCTACTGTGTATCTAATCCTGTGTGTAGAGTCAATCCTATGATGAAAATCACAGTCTGGACAAACATATAAAGCTCTTGCAAGAATATTTTCAAAATGGGTTGTTCCACAATTTGGGCATTTAATAAACAAATTAGCCATTTTTTATTCTCCTTATGATTTCTTTTTTTCAGTAAAATGTTTTTCGATAAACGATGTATCTATATTTCCTTCAGCAAAAGCCTTGTTATCCATAACTTTTAGATGGAAAGGAATTGTTGTAGAAACACCTTCAATTATAAATTCGTTTAAAGCCCTTTTCATTCTTGCTATTGCTTCATCTCTTGTTTTACCATGAACAATAAGTTTTGCGATCATACTATCATAGTATGGTAAAATTGTGTAATCTTGATAAACAGCAGAATCAATTCTAACACCATATCCACCAGGTAATATATATTTTGTAACTTTACCAGGACATGGAGCAAAATTCATATCTGGATTTTCAGCATTAATTCTACATTCTAACGCATGACCAGAAACTTTTAAGTCTTCTTGAGTAAATGAAAGTTTTTCGCCACTTGCAACAAGAAATTGTTCTTTAATCAAGTCAACACCTGTTATAAGTTCTGTTACAGGGTGTTCTACTTGGATACGAGTATTCATTTCCATAAAGTAGAATTTTCCTTGTTTATCAAACAAAAATTCTATTGTACCAGCAGAATAATATCCAACAGATTTAGCAGCTCTTACAGCAGCTTCACCCATAAGTTTTCGAGTTTCTTCTGTCAATGCAGGAGATGGAGCTTCTTCTATTAATTTTTGGTGTCTTCTTTGAACAGAGCAGTCTCTTTCAAAAAGATATAAAACATTACCCATTTTATCACCAAGAATCTGAACTTCAATATGTCTTGGTTGTTCAACATAATGTTCCATATAAACATCAGGGTTTTTAAAAGAAGCTAATGCTTCATTTGATGCAAGATGGTATTGACTTATTAAGTCTTTTTCTTCCCTAACAACCCTCATTCCTTTACCACCACCACCAGCAGATGCTTTAATGATAACAGGATAGCCAACTTTTCTTGCAGTTTCAATAGCTTCGTCTTCCGCTCTAATAATATCTTTACTGCCAGGTATTATTGGAACTCCGGCATCTGTAACTGTTTTTTTTGCAGTCATTTTATCGCCCATAAGTCTTATTGAATTACTGCTTGGACCAATAAATTCTATTCCCAAAGCTTTACAAGCATCTGCAAAATCAGCATTTTCTGCCAAAAACCCATATCCTGGGTGAATAGCATCCGCTTTTGTAGCCTCAGCAGCTCCCAGTAAGTTTTGATAAACAAGATAACTTTTTGCACTTGGAGCAGGTCCAATACAAACTGCTTGATCTGCTAATTTTACATGAAGTGCTTCTTTATCCGCTTCAGAATAAACTGCAACTGTTCTAATACCGAGTTCTTTTGCCGCTCTAATAATTCGTACGGCAATTTCTCCTCTATTTGCAATTAGTACCTTTTTGATCATATAATTGCCACCTTTTATTAAGCTTCTATTCTAAATAATACTTTTCCAAATTCAACAAGGTCTCCAGTTTTAACTAATATTTCTCTTACAACTCCGTCAACATCGCACTCTATTTCATTAAAATTTTTCATAGCTTCAACAATACAAAGAGTTTGACCTTTTGATACTTTTGTTCCAATTTCGACAAATGATGGAGAATCAGGTTTAGGTGAAGCGTAGAATGTTCCAACAAGCGGAGATTTTACTTCATGAAAATTAGAAACCTTTTCTTGTGGTTTTGACGCTTGTGTAGAAGGTTGAGATGCAACTGATTGTGTTGTCTGTGCTTGGACAACTGGTTGTGCAAACCCAGCAGCAGGCATTGCTGAAACTACTTGTTGAGCTCCTGCAACTACATTTTGCTTGAACCCTCCTCTTCTAATTTCGTAGAGTTTTCCGCCCTCTTTAATAATCACTTCGCTAATGTCATTAGTTTTCATAGAATCAAAAATTTTTGCCAAATCGATATCTTTCATTTTATCTCCTTCTCTTGGTTTAGATTTACCTGTCTTATTCCCATTCCTTCTATAAGGAAGGTATAAATTTCTTCCAGAGTTTTTGTTCTTTCCGCGGCAGAAAATTTACCAACATTAAAAGTTGGTTCTATCCCCGGAATAAAGCAGATTTCTACAAATCTACTTAAAAAACTATTTATTAAAAAAAGTGCAAGTTCTTTAGAAATATCATCTCTTAAAACTTTCCTTTTTTTACCAACATCAATAAATCGATGCGTAATTGTGGAAACGTATCTTACCAAATATCTTCTAATTTCTTTATAATTTGGAGCATCGATTTCGTAATTAGTTCTTAAATACAATCTATAATGGAAAGGGTATTTTTCATAAAAATCTATTAATTGTAGGCAAGATTTTATAAAAATATCCTTTAAATCCATTTTTTCTACATCAAATTGATAATTCTTTTTATAAAAACCAATGACTTCTGACAAAGCCTTTCTTATTACAAAAAAAAACAAATCTTCTTTTGTCGAAAAATATTGAAACATAGAACCTTTTGAAATACCAGCCTCTTTGCAAATATTATTTGTACTTGCAAGGCTATAACCTTTATTGGAAAATTCCTTAACAGCAGAACTAAAAATTTTTTCCTGCTTTATTTTAGAAAGTCCAACAAATGTTTTTGACGGCAAGAATTTCTCCTAAAAAATAATTTTACAATTTTGTATTATATAATAAAATATCTTCTAATAATATATAAATTTAAAAAAAAATACAAGGATAAATTTTTTTTTTTATTATTTAGGTAAAATTTTTATAATATTAATCAAATTGTCTGGCACTTCTAAAGATATATATTTGTAAATTTCTTGTATTTAAACAATAGACAAAAAGTATATTTGAATATTAGTATTGACATTTCAATTAATTTCGTTAAAATTAATGTATTGTTATCTCAAAATTCTCCTATGGAAACAAGAGATTATTACATCCGTCATCTTATTTAATTTTTAAATCATTTTAGGATACTTTTATGAAAAATAAGTCTATTCCCAAATATTATGTTTTTAGAATTTATTTATTGGGTGTATTAATATATTTATTTCTTGTAATGTCAGTTTGGCTTTTTCTATTTATAAAGAATACTCCAAATTTACTGCTTTCTATGGATAAATCCTTATCGGATAATATAAAAATAGAATTACAAGAAAAAAATAATTTTAATGATATTCACAAAAAAATCGATAGTGAAATACAAATAAATATCGAAAAACAAAGAAATTCATCAGGAGAACAGATAATAGATTCTATCATTATATTTAGTTTATTTCTTGGGCTTATTATTACTGCAATCATAAATATTCCAATAAAAATATTTATTTATCGTAAAAGAAAAAATAAAATTATTTCAAATAAATTATATAATTATTGCAGAAAAACACTCCTTCATACCCCATTGATAAATGCTATAATTTTAGCTTTGGTAATGACAATAGCACATATATTATTATTAGTATTTACATTAAACATAAAAAATCAAAATTCGATTATGCTATCAATGGTATGGCAAATATTCTTTATATCGATTATAGCTTCTTATCTTTCTATTTTATTTGTGTACTTTTGGCATAGAAGTAGGACTCAAAGGTATTACATAGACTATGTATTTACAAAAGAAGAATTAAAAAAAAGAATTGATACTAAATTTAAGTTGTCAATCGCTAAAAGGTTGATAATTTCGAGTGTTATGACTACAATATTGCCACTTGCAACAGTTTTATTTTATGTAATATTAAGTATTAGTATTTGTAATAATATTCAAGAACTTGACAAAGGTCAATTTAAGCTTCTTTTGGGTGATTTTGCGAAGGTTTTTGATAATCTTGGGATTACGGATACATTATTTAGTAAAATATCCACCTCTACTACCCCGATAGGAATGAAATTAATATATATAAATGGTCTAAATGCTGTTGAAATGTTAATTGGTATAATAAACGGAGTAATTATTTCATTAATATATGTATTTTTATTTGTTAGATGGACAACAAAAGATATTGTTTCTCCAATAAGAGAATTATTAAACAATATGGAAAAAACAAAAAAAGGAAACCTAGAAAGTTTTAGTATTGTACGAACAAATGATGAAATTGGAGAATTAACTGAAGGCTATAATTCGATGCTTAAAGGTTTGCAAGAAAGAGAAAAAATAAAGACTCTATTTGGGCAGTATCTCGCAAAAGAAATTTATGATGAAATCTTAAAAGGTAATGTAAATCTTGGTGGTGAAATGTATGAAGCAACTGTAATGTTTTGTGACATTAGAAATTTTACAGGCATGGCAGAAAAAATAAGCCCAGCCGAAGTTCTATCTTTTTTGAATAGTTATCTTGATAAGATGATAGATGTAATATTAGAACACAATGGCATAATAGATAAATTTATCGGTGATGGAATACTTGCTATATTTGGTGTGCCAATTCGTTCTCAAAATCATTGCGAAAATGCAGTAAAAGCCTCTATTGCTATGCAAAACGCCTTAAAACAATTAAATGAAGAACGAGCAAAAAATGGACAGTCTCCAATTAAAATTGGTATTGGTGTGCATTCCGGTTATCTTATTGCAGGAAACATTGGTAATCACAAAAAACTCGAGTACACAGTAATAGGTGATACAGTAAATATTGCCTCAAGAATCGAAAAACTTACAAAAGATCATTCTACTTCATTACTTATAAGCGAAACAACTTTTAATAACTTAAAGATTGAATTAATTCAACAAAATAAAATCGATAAACTTGCTGATATTGAAATAAGAGGCAAAAACGAAAGATTAAATTTATATAAATTTGCAGACTTGTAAATCTTAGACCTGTCTAGTTTGTAAAATCTGACAGGTCTTTTATTTCTAAATCGAAATTTGATTATAATTTAAACCAATTGTCCTCAACCAACCTCGAAACACTAAATTCAAAATATATTGTTGCTGTACTAAAATCTTTTGTTATTAGTAATTTGTAAAGATTGATGTTGGCTTCAAGATTTATAACAAGAGGCATAAATTTTGGATAAACTTTAACACTTGTACCAAGAGTTATGGCAGGCATTAAATGGAAATTATTTACATCTATTGAAGGTTCTCTAATTTTATCATTCAAAGTAAGACCTATATCAGTGTAGAATACCCAAAAAATTTGCCAAAGTAATTCTTGCTTCATTTTAATACCTACAAATTTTGATGTATTTATAGTAAATAAATGTATCCAGTATTCAAAGTTTGAAATAAATCCAAAAAATCCACCAAGAAAATCATAGCCATTGCCTCTAATCCAACCAGTGTTTGAAACAATATTATCATCGCCAATTTTTTCAATTATTTTGTTATAGCCAGAAATTAATGCAAGCCTCATCTTAAAACGACTTTCTTTATATGTAGGAAGATATAATCTATATTGAAAGTCCAAAGATGCTCTAAAATTATTAGGAGTGAAAATTCCTGTATCTGAGAAAGGATCAATTTCGAGTTTTGCATAAGTCTTTAAAAAATTGCCTGCTCGATCTTTAAGTTTTTGTGATGCACCAGTCATTGTTAAATAATAATTATCTAATGTCCATTTTTTTTCAAAAGCAATATCAAGTTTTGAAATACTAAATCTATGAGTGGTATCTTTATCATAATTACTCTTGTCAAAATCAGTAATCCACCCTCTCGAATACTTTAACTCAAGATTTGCTGTAAGTTTTGACTTAATAGGGGCAATCTCATAATTTATCTCAAGTGCTGGTATAACAGAAAAATTATTAATAGTAGAATATTCTGTTTGCCATTTTGTTATGTATGAAAAACTAATATTTGGATAAAACCTTAAACCAGTATCTTTAATTGGCAAACTAAAACCAAAAGAAGGAGTCGCCAAAACACCATTAGAATAAATAAAAGCAATATTTGGACGTGTTAAGATTTCCCAAACTTTTCTTTTCTTATCAGCATTATCTTCTATAACATATTTTTTATTGTCCTGATCGTATTTATAGCTATCCTCAAGTTCTTTTTTTGTTTTAGGATCATTTTTTATGTCAGTAATACCTAAAATTTTATCTTTAAAGGTAGATTCATCAAACTCTTGTATCAATATATAATCAATATCATCTTTAGACCCTGTTAATGTCTTTCTAAATGCAAAATTAAATTTAAAATTAAAGCTAGCGTCTGTTTTTGGAATTGGACAACCAAAATTAAAATTTATTGGAGATTCTAATGGGTCTTTTATATCTTTTGGAATATCTCCAAGATTATGTTGAACCTGACTAATACTAATTTCTTGTTTTTGGAATACATCTTTTCTATCATTTATAACCTTATATTCATTTTTAAAACCAAAACCAAGATTTGTACTAAAATTTCCATTTATACTTGAAATTGGAATATTAACTTCAAATTTTGGAACAAGCATAGTAACATGATACTCATCATTTAAGGCAGTAATATCATCTTTTGGTTTTGTTGTTATAATATTTGCATAACCAACGCCCAAAGAAGGTGATAATCTTATATCAAATTTTGGAACTAAATAATCAAATTTAAAGAAAATACTTTCAAGTCCATTTTTCCATTCTTTACTTATTCCATTACTTTTAAAAGCATAATTTAATGAAGTTGTATAAGTTGATATATCAAAAGACATTTTTAAACTTTTATTTATAGAAATTGGATCATTTGACTTAAATTTAAAATTAACCCTATCGGATTGTGTATCACTTACTTTTTGTAAATATTCAAGTTCTGCTTCAAACGGAACTTTATAACCATTCATATAAAAATTAAAATATTTAAATTTTAATTTTAACAAACTATTTGTAGTATAAAAAGGTAATACAATAGCAAAAAAAGGAAATTGCTCGCCAATATTAACTTTTATATTAACCTTTTTACCTTCTTTTGTAATATCTAATTTTATTTCTGTATCATCCAAAATTTTTTCATCTTGTAAGGTTTTTATAAAAGCAATTAATTTTTCCTCTGACTCTTTATTCCACTTTTCACCCTGCCTTATCGGTAACTCTTTATTTATCCTTTTGATAGAATTTTTTAGTCGCGGAAATTCTATCTTACCGATGTACAAATCATTACTCACATCATTAGTATTATCAAGAATAATTTTTACATCTGCAGTATTATCTAATGCAAAAAGATAAAAAGCATTCAATAAAACAAAAAGAAAAAAGAATTTTTTTAGCATTTAATTACCTACTTTAATTTTACCTTTATATCGTTTATATCAAAAACCTCTGCATATTCTGAAAGAAAGCCATAATCTTTTTCTTCTGTTTGTTTATCAAAAGAAATTTTTTCTATTATAAAACTCATCTTAATCTTACCATCTAATGTTGTAAAACTAACATTTTTTGGGACTTTTTCGCCTTTAGCATTTTTTGTATATTGAATACTATCCATAATAATAGCATCAAAATATTGATTGTCAATTATAACTTTTGAAATATCTTCAGTTCTGTTTACAAAAACTGTATATTTGGAGACACTGTTTGTTATTTCTAAAACATATTCTTTACCGTTAAATTTAGAATTCATCATTTCAATATCTGAAGAATAAGGACATTTTCCTAAAAAGATATAGCTTAATTCAATTGGACTAAAATTTATCCCAATAAACTTTGAAAAATCGACATTTTCCATTTTAAGTTTAATAAATTGCTTAGCTGTGTGATTTATAAATAGAATTTCTTTATCTTTTGCAGATATTTCAAAAATTGGTTTTTTTAAAAAAGAAACTTTGAAAGAAAGTGTTTGATTTTTTACATTACCAAAACATTCAAAATTAACAAAACCAGCAGGTATTTCTTTTACGCCAGATATTCTAAAAAGACCAGACACTTTTACATCACTTATTTTTTCAGAATCTTTTAAAAGATTTTTAAATAAAATCTTAGCTTCTGTCTCCCTATAACCTTTTTGTGTCGTTTTACAACTTGTAAGTAAAACCAAACCAATAATTATTAAAAAAACAAGTTTATTCAATTTTAACTCCCCAAAATTATTTTGCTAAGAGGCTTTCCCTAAAAAGCACGCTATAAGAAACAAGGATATTGATACCTGTTCATATTCTCAGTTTTTAAAAAAAGAGATTTTTAACACGAAGAAGGCGAAGTTTCACGAAGATTTAATTGAAAAAAGTATTTTTTATATATTTCTTCGTGGTGGCATTTCCCTCTAAAATTAAAACCGAGTAATTTGTCAGGCTAGTTACCATTGTTTCCTTATTGTATTTTTTATTCTAACTTTTGATATAGTCCTCTAAAATCGCCCTTAAAAATAACATAAATTATTTTATTAGACAATGTTTTTGACTGTTATTTATTAAAATTTTGAATAAATTAGCATCTCTGGTTTATTTAAAACAAAGGTTTATTGGTTTTTAGGATATTTTTGTATGATTATTAATAAAAAAAGGTTGTCCAAAAAGCTTTTGGCTTTTTTGACAACCATATATAAATAAAAAAATTGAAACTATTATTTTTTTTCTGTCTTTGCTGCAGCAGGAGCAGGTGTTGTTTCTTGTGCTGCTTCTTCTTTTTGACTTGCTGTAATTGTAACAACAACTTCATCAGCATGTGAAATAACTTTATATTTTTTATCAAGTTCAATATCTTTAACATGTAAAGATGAGTTTAATTTTAAATCTGCTACATTAACCTTAATTGCTGGTAAAATATCTTTTGGTAAACAAGCAACTTCAATTTTTATAAGGTGTTTTTCAAAAATACCACCATCTCTAATACCTGCAGGAGTTCCAATAAATTCTAATGGAATATTTAAAGTTACTGGCTTGTTTGGATTAAGTTCATAAAAATCAATATGAACAAATCTATCTTTTAAATAGCTTTTCTCATAGTCTTTTATTAAAACGCTATAATCAGTATTATCAACTTTTAAAGTTATAATAGTTGCTCTTGATAATTTTGGATATGCTTTTATAAAATCTAGATTGTGTATTAAAATATTAACATTCTTACCTTGTCCGTAAATTACGGCTGGAATAAAACCGTCTCTTCTATATCTTCCACATGCTTCTTTTTTTGTTAGTTCTCTTAATTTTGCTTGTAAAACAAGTTCGCCCATTTTAGATGTTTCTCCTTCGCTTCGTATAATAACCGTTTATCTGTATAATTTATTAATAAAAAAAAATCTGGGTCGGATGGATTCGAACCACCGAAATGGCTGGACCAAAACCAGCTGGCTTACCACTTGCCGACGACCCAAGATTAAATTATGGACTGAATATATTTAATTTTTTAAATATTGTCAATAATTAATTTAAAAATTTAATCGGATATTTTTAAATTTATAATTATATTTTAATAAATGCTCAATTCCATCTTCTAATTTCTTAGAATTTTCATAAATACCAAACATTGTAGAGCCAGAGCCAGACATTAATGACACATCAGCTCCTGATTTTAAGATATTAGCCTTTATTTCACTTAGAATATTATGTTTTTTGAAGACAACTTCTTCAAATTTATTGTACAAGTTGTCAACAATTTGTGAATAACTTCCATTTTCAAAACCAGAGATTAAATTTTTGAATTTTTTATTGTTAAAATAAGTCTCTTTACAAATTTTTGCTTCGTCTATCATTTTGTACGCTTCTGGAGTTGAAACAGAAATTTCAGGAAAAATAAGTAAAATATTTAAATCAATTTTTTTAGTTTTTAGTTTTTTTAAAATTTCACCTATACCAAAAACTTTTTGGACTCCACCTTTTACAAAATATGGAACATCAGCACCTATTTTTACACCGATTAGTTCAAGTTTTTTCTGACTAAAATTAATATTCCACGCTTTATTTAAAATTTTTAAAACACTTGCCGCATTTGATGAGCCTCCACCCATTCCTCCACCGATTGGAATATTTTTTTCTATATAAAAATCAATGCCAAAAGGAATTTTACCAACGACACCAATAAATTTATCTGAGGCTTTTTTTAGTAAGTTTTCTTCTGGTAGAATATTTGACTTATCAAAAATTCTAATTTTACCAATATCATTTCTTTCAAATTGAATTGTATCAAAAAGATTTGTTTCAACAAAAAGACTTTTTATACTATGATAACCATTTTTGTAACAAGAAATTACATCTAAAAACAAGTTTAATTTTGCAAAACTTTTGTATTCCATTAACTACCCCAATAAGAATGAGCTTCAACTATATCGATGTCTACTTTTAAAATTGAGATACCTGTAAACTGTTCTATCTTATCTTTAACAACATCCTGTATTTTTTTGAATATTTCTGGTCCATTTATCAAATAATCGACTGAAAGCTCAAGCAATAATGAAAATCCATCGTTTTCTTCGATAATAGAAACTTTTAATAATTTTATATTTGTAGAATATTCTGCAATACAATGACTAACCATTTGGATTATCGCTGTCTCTGATATAGAAATATTTCCATCATCACCACCAAAATTTGGTCTTACAATGGTTTTTTCTATGAGTCTTTTTTTATTCTTTTTAAAGAAAAAGCCTTGTGGTTCATCAATAAACATGTGAATCGCATGTAAAACTATATTTGGGTATTTTTTTTTGACTTCAATTAGAGGTATGGGCATTACATGTTTTCCGTACTTTAACCTACTTTTTTGAGCCATTCTGATTTCTTCTTCTGTTGCAATGTCTTGTATTTTTATTATTTTTTCTGGTTTGTTTAGATGAAGTCTTTCTATAATTTTGTATAACATATTTTCTGATGTACCAAGGATTAATACACTTCTATACTGTTCTTGAATTAATATTTTTCTAACATCTCGAGCATGCTTTGGCTCATGGAATATTGCCCTTTTTACAGCACTTACATGATACAACTCTCTTTTTGCAGACTTTCCAGCAAGAATCTGCTGTCCTTTTATCAAAAGTCCATCATCAATTATAAATTCAATTTTATACTTTTCTGCAATTAAAAAAGCCCTAAAACTTTTACCAGAACCAGGAGGACCTACAAGACCATAGACTTTTTTTGGTAGCATTCTCCAAAATAATTCTTTCATAAATTTAATCATATATTAACCTACAAAAATTCTTTAACTTAAAGATAATATCCCAAATTTGACAATTGAGTTAATATATATTATATCACATTTTAATTTAAAAATCAAAATTTTAATTACTAAGAATTATATGACACAGATTTTAAAAATTAAACCGATAATCAAAATAATCTTTTCTAAGATATTTTTTTGACATAATCAAAAGTTTTTGATAGATTATAATTCGTATAAATTCTATCTCTTTAAATTAGAGAAGAAAATATTAAAAATAGGAATAGTTATGAGTTTATTTTCTCTTTTCTCACAAGGTTTAGTAAAAGAAAATTTTGTTTTTTTTGATGTTGAAACAACTGGTTTATATCCTCTTGCTGGGGAAAGGGTCGTAGAAATTGCCATGTTAAAAGTTAGTGGTGGCGAAATAATAGACAAACTTGAAATTATGTTAAACCCAGAAATTTCAATGCCTCCTGAAGTTACAGCTATTAATCATATAACTGATGATATGCTTAAAGATTGCCCCGTATTCACAAAAGAGCTTGCCGAGAAAATATTAAAATTTATTGATAACTATATTCTTGTTGCTCATAACGCTGCATTTGATCTTGGTTTTTTGTCTACTGAGTTTGGAAGACAAGAAATTCTTTTTGATAAATGGAATGCTATTGACACGTTAAAAATTGCAGTTCATTTATTCCCTGGTCAAAAAAATAGACTTGAAAGTTTGATGAAACGATATAATATTACACAAGTTGGGGATTTACATAGAGCATTAAATGACACAATAATATTACAAAAAGTTTTTTTTGAAATGCTTGACGAAACTGATATTAGAAATAAAACAACAGAAAATTTAATAAACAAATTTGGATTTAAAGGTAATTTTGAACAGTTTCCAATACCAAAAGTTATTAAGGATTCTTTGTCTGAAAAAAAAGTAATATCTGCTAAATATAAGAAAAGAGATGGAAAATCAACAAATTTAGACATAATTCCACTATCTTTTGCGTGGGTTGAAAAAAAGTGGTTTTTAATAGCAAAAGATATGAAATCAAGCAATATTCTATCTTTATACACAGATAGTTTCTTAGAATTTTACAGTTAAACTTTTACTCATATTTTACACTAAAATCATATTTTTTATATATAAATAGTGTATATTATAAGTGAAAATTGAATGTTTTCATAATTCCTACTCCTCCTATATTAAGGTTGCAAAAAATCTAACTGATTCTTTGCAACTTTTTTTAATTTGGGAGTTTTTATTCTTTTGTCTTTTGAGTATAGATCGTTAGTTTATAATTTGGCTCTATTAGATTTGGGTTTACGATGTAAGGATTGTCCTTATGAATATTGGGCCATAAAAAAGGATTAAGTAAAAATTTATCTGCAATCCACCAAAGAGTGTCTCCCTCTTTGATAATATAAATATATTTATCATAAACTTTTCCATCAATATCAACTAATTCTTTTGAATATTCACCTTCTTTTAGCTTTGTATCATTAACAGCTTGAGTTTTTATTATTATTGACTTATTTTCGTTAGTTTTTATTTCTTTATCTGTAAAATCTATTTTTTCTTTTACAGCAACTTTTGTTGTCTGAGTTGTGCTTGTAGTTAATTGATTTTTATTTGTATCAGAAGTTTGATCTTTATCTGTTTTTGTTTTTATTAAGTTATAATTTATATCTGCCGTATTATCAGCGATATTATCAGAGGTAGAGTCTGCTATAACATTAGAAAAACTATCTCCTGTTGTATCTTTTTGATTTAAATTATCCTTATTTTTTGAATTAATTAATCTTTGCTTTTCTTGATTATAATTATTAATTGTTTTTGAAATAACAGTGAAACCAAAAATAAAAGCACAAATAATTAATAATATAACAAGAGTAATTATAATAATCTTAATTAAAGGAAATTTAACCAAATTTAGTTCTTTTTGATGAATTACAAATTTTTTCTTTATTTTATTTTGAGAATCATCATTTGGTATAAAATTAATTGTTTTTTCTACTTTTGAGTTAATCATTTTGGAAGTTTTTTTAAAATACCCAAAATCAGAAAGTTTTTGAGTCTCTGCTCCTTTAAATGACTTAATCATTGCTTTAAGAATAATTTTTTGTATATCCTTATCTTTTTTTATATCTTTCTTAGAAATTACATTATTTTTGATTAAATATGTTCTAAATAATTCTGACATTTCTTTTTTCATTCTTTATCTCCAGAATAACAAATTTCTTCAACAAATTCTTTATCAGGAACAAATTTAATAGTATATTCATTTTTGCTATTTTCTTTTTCCTCTAAAGAAAAAGTACCTACACCAGATATTTCAATTATTCCATTTTGAGCCAAAAGTTCTTCAATATATTTCCAGAAAGAATTATATATTTTTTCTGAATGCTCTGGACTTAAATTTAACTTTTCGGAAATTATTTTTATTATTTTTTCATTATCCATTTTTTTTCTCCAGCGAGTATATAACACGGATTAATAAGATTGTTGTAGATTCACCCGTCAAGCGAATGCAAGCCACATATTAAATATGTAAGCAATTAAGCTTTGTAATTTTTGACAAAGTAAAAACTTTTTAATTATCATCCTATGTTGTTTAATTTAAAACATTCTGAGTATATTATAAAACTAAATATTGTAAAATCAACAAATTATTTAAAAAATTCTCTTAAAATAAAATTTTTTAATAAATAAAAAATTAATGATGCTTTAGATGAAATACTTTTCGATGATACTAAAATCAAAGTATTGGATTGGTTAAAATAATGTTGTGATTTACTAAATCATTCCCCAAAAAATTTACGACAATGTTTTTAAATTTAATCCAGTAAGGCAAAAATTTATTTTTTTTCCCAAAGTAAAATATTCTAAAATACAAAAAGAACTGTTTGAAATTTTTACATTCCAAAAAAAATTGCTGTTTATATTTAGAAATAAGATTAAAAGAGTTTTTATTACACCTTCTGAGCTTATAATTAGAATATCTTTTTGATTTTCTATTTGTGGAATGATATTTTTTCTATAAAAATTATTTATTCTTTCTTTAAATGTAAAAAAACTTTCGCCTTTTGGAAAACAAAAATCTTTGTACTCCAAAAGATATTTTTTTGCTAAAACAGGGTTTTCTTTTTCTATTTCATAAAAACTTTTGCCTTCCCATAGACCAAAATTTATTTCTTTTAAATCTGATGAAGTAAATATTTGTTTATAATTTACAAATTGTGTGTAATAAAAACATCTTGAAAGCGTTGAGCAAAAAAGAGTATCAACAGTTGGAAATTCTTTGTATTCTGAATAAATGAGAGGTGTTTCGGTTATGCCACAAAATTTTTTTTCTTTATTAGAAATAGTTTGTCCATGTCTAAATAAAAAGATTTTACCCATCAAATTTTAATCTGTTCATTATTTTGTTTTTGAACTTTTGCCAAAAAATTAAAAGATTGTATTAGTATAACAAGATAAAAAATAAAGAAAAAAGTCAAACTTAAAATTATAGGTAAGAAAATTAAAATTATTTTTGTAGTTATTTGAAAACCTTCATAAGTAATAAATCCACAAATATTTAAAGATGTATAAATATAAAAAGGCATAGAAAAACCAGAAAACAAAATTATTGCAAGATATTTCCATTTTCTTGATAACTCTTTATTACCAAAATATTTAAGTCCACTTTCAAGTAATTTTGCAATCAAAACGAGCATTATAGACATAATAAAAGGAGTATATTGTTGAATATCTCTATAAATTCTAAATCTAAAAAGAACAAAATCGAGTATATTAATTATAAGGATAACATAAACTAAACCAATTGCAAAAAATGAATAAGCAAATGGATAAACTCTATGGATTATAGTAATGCCAATTATTATCAAAATAGTTCCAATTATTTCAAAACCAAAAACATTCAACAAATGAAATTCTGGAAGCCAAAAAAAAGTAAAGTATTTAACTTTTATAACCCAAAAAAAAATGCCTATTAATATTATTTTTAAAGAAAAAACAAATTCTTTTGTTATATTTTTATCCAAAGTTTTCCTCCAGAAGTCTTTGCTACAAAATTTCTATGGAAATTCGAGTTATTTAATTATATAATTTATCAAGAATTTATACAAGATATTATTTTGTATTTTTGTAATCCCTTAGTTTTTGTTTGATATTTTTTTTAAAAAATTTAAACCCTTTTATAATTTTATGTATCTAATAGTATATAAGAGGGTTAATTTATTCTAAAGTTTAGTTTAGAAATTAAATTACAAGTAATGTCAATTTTATTATTTATTGACCTTTTAGAAGTTTTTAAGTATATATTTTTATAGGGATTATGTAATTTTAAATATGCAAAAATTTTTTGGCTATCCGATAAATTTATACATTGAAAAAAAATATTTTTGTTGCTACTATATACATATAAAAATAAACAATATAAGCGGAGGTTTTTATGAGAAAATATATTTTTATTGTAATTACAATGTTGGTATCATACCTATCATTTGGAGAAATTTTTGTTTTAGAGAATGGTGATATAATTAGAGGCGCTATTATATCTTCAGAAGAAGATAATATTATAATTAAATCAAGTCTTGGTGTTTTGACAATTTCAAAAGAAAAAATAAAAAAAATTTATTTGACAGAAGATCAATTAAAAGAAGATATGAATATAAAAAAAGAAATTAAAACTAAAGACAACATTGAAGATCAATTAGAAAATGATTCTAAAGAAATTAAAGAAAAAATTATTACTTTAAATAAAGAAGAAAAAGACAAAGATAGTCTAAAAGCTAAAAGTATAGAAGAAGATGATGATGAAGAAATTGCAGACAAAGAAGAAAATATTCAAGATAATAAAGATAAAAATTATACCAAAAAAGAAGAAAAGAAAAAATATTTTGATTTTGATGACCCAAAACTTCATCCTCTTTATATCAGTTACAAAAGATTTAACGGAGCAGGAATAGGGCTTGTGGTACCAGGAAGTATAATGCTTGGTGTTTCAGCACTTTCTTTAATACCAATTCTTTCATACAAAATATTGTATTCTTATAATTATTACTATTATGATTATTTTAGTGATTTTTGGATTGGATTTTTTGCTACAATGGGAACTATTGGACTTATAATGGATTTTGTTTCTTTTGGACTCTTTGCAAAAGCAAACAAATATCTTAAACAATGGCAAGCTCAATACGAAATGGGGCTAATATTAGATACAGATTTTAATAGCAACACAAGACTTGGTGTTAGATTTAGGTTTTAGAACAACGGATTTTCCTCATTATGCTGGCAATTATTTTGATTGTCAGTATAATTTTATCTTTAACAGAAAATACTATAACGATTTTTTTTCTTAATTAAATAAAAATTAAATGATTATGAATTACCCTTCTTCCTTTCTTAAATTTGCCTATATTTTTATTGAAAAAAAAAACAATTTTTGTTATATTAAAAATTGATTTTTTAATGAAAGAGAGATTTTATAATGAAAGTTGTAAAGTATATTTTTGTTACAGGTGGAGTATGTTCTTCTTTAGGTAAGGGTATAGCATCATCATCAATAGGGGCATTACTCGAATCAAGGGGTTTTAAGATTTCGATGACAAAAATTGACCCTTATATAAATGTTGACGCTGGCACTATGAGTCCGTATCAACATGGAGAAGTTTTCGTAACAGACGATGGGGCTGAGACAGACTTAGATTTAGGTAATTACGAAAGATTCACAAATACACTTTTAACAAAAAATAATTCGATTACAACAGGTCAAGTATATAACGAAGTAATTAAAAGAGAAAGAAAAGGCGATTACCTTGGTAGATGTGTACAAGTAATCCCTCATATAACAGACGAAATAAAGAGACGAATTAAACAATCTATTGATAAAGATACAGATGTATTAATAATCGAAATTGGCGGTACAGTTGGAGACATTGAATCAGTTCCTTTTTTGGAAGCTGCAAGACAATTTATTCATGATGCTGGTAAAGACAATGTGCTTTATGTTCATCTAACATTAATTCCAAAAATTAAAGCTGCTGGCGAGTTTAAAACAAAACCAACTCAACATAGTGTTCAGAAGTTAAGAGAAATCGGGATTCAACCTGATATTCTTCTTTGTAGAATAGATGGTGAAATGAATACTTCTATGAAAAAGAAAGTTTCTTTATTTACAAATGTTGAAGAAGAAGCTGTTGTGGATGCTGTTAATATAAAACATTCTATTTATGAAGTGCCTCTACTTTATGAAGAACGAAAACTTACTGATGTAATACTAAAAAAACTTAGACTTACTCAAACTAAAGTTGATATTTCTATTTGGGAAGATTTAATACATAACATCAAAAATCCACAACACGAAATTAGAATTGCTGTTGTTGGTAAATACATTGATTTACAGGATGCTTACAAATCAATTTATGAAGCTCTTCATCATGCAAGTATAGCCAATAATGCAAAACTTCATATTAAAAGAATTTTAAGCGATGATATGACTGAAGAAAACATTAAAGCAAACCTTGAAGGCGTTGACGGTGTTTTAATACCAGGTGGATTTGGTGACAGAGGAATACAAGGTAAAATTCTAACAGCAAAATATGCAAGAGAAAATAAAATTCCTTATTTTGGAATATGTCTTGGTATGCAAATAATGGTAATCGAATACGCAAGAAATATCTTAGGCTTTAAAGGTGCTAATTCGACAGAATTTGAAACAAAAACTGCTTATCCTGTGATTAGTCTATTAGAAGAACAAGAAGGCGTTGATAAAAAAGGCGGAACAATGAGACTTGGGGCAAACGATTCTATTGTATTGAAAGATACACGAATGTTTGATGCTTACCAAAAAGAAAAAATTTCTGAAAGACATAGACATAGATACGAATTTAACAACTTGTACAAAGAAAATTTTATAGATAAAGGGCTTGTTATTTCTGCAACAACAGATGACGGCAGTTTAGTAGAGTCTGTTGAATGGAATAATCATCCTTTTGGAGTTGGCGTTCAATTTCATCCAGAATTTAAATCAAAACCATTTAGTCCACATCCTCTTTTTAAAGAATTTATAAAAGCTGCGGTGAAAAACCAATAAATGACTTTTTAATTAATAATAATAATTTGAAAAAAATATAAGGAACGGGCACCCGTTTCTTATATTTTTTAATAGACACAAAAAAATAGACGGGGTTTTATATTTCCCGCCTTTTTTTGTTAAAAAATTATGTTATAGTTTTTTATTTAATATATAACTATTTTAAAGTTTGTTTCCAAAAAGTTCATTAAATGTTCTTAAATTCTTTTCTAAACTAAGTTTCTTTGATAAAACAGTAAGCAACTTCTCATCTGTTAAGTAATTAAGCCACATTCTCGTAAAAGAAGAAGAATATTTATACCAATTAGATTGTATTTCTAATTTTTCTTCGTTGGATAATCTTCTCCCATTTTTTCTTTCCATAGCTTCTACCGCTTCGTTGATGAAAGTTGTTTCCAAAAAACCTATGATTTTAATCCTTTTTTCTATTGTCATAACAACCTCCTCAAGATGTTCTATCAATGTATAAGCAATTATTGTGCCACTATATTTTCGATAAATTTGGCATAAAATTTAATTATTTTTGTCTTTTTTGTATGTTTTTTTATACACTTATAATATAATTTATATAAATATACATCATATCACAACGAAAAAATAAAAATTATTTAGTAAAGTGAATGTTGGATTAGAATTTAAGTGGTTTATACCAACTATTAACTGGTTTTAGGATAACTAATATTAGTTAAAACCACGAAGAACACGAAGAAAATACAATTAAAAAGAGAATTCTGATTAAAAACTACAATAAATTAAAAAATCATCTATTTTATTGATTTTTTTTTCAATTCTTCGTGAACTTCAAGGTGACATTTCCCTCTAAAATTAAAAGGATAATTTTCTTTTGTTTCCATAGAATAGGAAAAATGTCCAATTTTTATACATTATTGGCGCATTTTTGGAATATTAATATGTTATTTTACTCACCAAACTTATATCCAGACTTTTCAAGCCCTTTTCTTACCATATTTTTAACTTCTTCAGAAAATTCTTTTGATTTTAAAATATTTTCTGCTTTTTGGTGGAATGTTTCTAAAGCAACAGAATGATCTCTTACTTTAAAAAATTCTTTCCATAAATAAACAAAGCCGTCTCTTAACTGATCTTCTGTTGTGTGTTTTGGTTTAAAGACAACATTTGCACAGTTATATTTTTTCCAGTTTCTTGGAAGTATAAATCTATTTTCTTCTTGTATCTGTTTCCAAAAAGGTGTGTTAGGAAAAGGAGTTGCGATAAAAAACTCAGCCGTTTTTACATTTGCTTTTTGGCAAAATTCCAAAATATAATCAAATTGGTCTTCTTTTTGAAAATCAAATCCTACACCAAAAGATGCAAAAAATCTAATCCCTCTATCTTCCAGTTCTTTTACTAAATCGACAGCCTTTTGCCACATTCTCTGGCTTTTTTCAAAAAACATTTTACTAAAAGGGTCAGCTGCAAAAACAGTGTACATACTTTTAGCTCCAGCTTTTGCTATTGCATCCAAAAAATCTGGGTCTGTATTCATAGCGGGTGAACATGATAAAAACATATTTAGATTGAAATCTTTAACCTTTTCTGAAAGTTCCATCATGTAATCTTTTATTTCTTTTCTTTTGAGCATTATCATGTCATCTGTGACATAAAATTCTTTACCAGAAAGTTTTCTCATATCTTCAACGACTTTATCCATAGGTCTAAATCGTGTCTTACATCCCTGATATATTGGAATATTACACCATGAGCAGTTAAAAGGGCACCCACGAGTAACAGAAAGTAAACTTGCATGCCAGTCGTATTTATCTTCAACATCAAAAATTCCATTTAAAGGACTTGCAATCTCATCCCCCTCTGGAAGTTTTTCTGCTTGATAAACTTTTTTTAGCTTACCATTTTTAAAATCTTCGAGTATAGTAAGCCACACTGTATCAACTTCGCCAATGCAAACACTGTCACAATGAAGTGCAACATCGTCTGGTATCATAGAAGGGTGCATTCCACCCATAATAACAGTCTTACCGCGTTTTTTAAACTCATCTCCAAGCTCATAAGCATAACCTGATTGCGGAGTAAAAAAACTAATCGCAATCAAATCTGAGTCATCATCAAAATTAATTTTTTCTATATTTTGATCTTGTACATGCCATTGTATGTCTTTTGGAGTAAGTCCAGCCATAATAGGGATACCCATAGCAGGTGGCATAGTGTATGCCCATGTAGCAGCAATTTGTGGAAATTCACCAAGTTCTGGATATGTTTCCAAAAATTTCTCAAATTTAGGATAAATAAATTTAATTTTCATAAATTTCCTGTTTTAAGTGTTATTAAAGAATAAAAATTAAATAACAAGAGGCATAAAGCCTCTTGTTAATAATAGACAAAACTGTTGTTTGTTATTAAAAAAAAATTAATTATTTTACTTGTAATTTTTTAATTAATTCAGCTGTCTGATTTATTGTTGCCATATTAGGGTATTCTTCTTCTGGAATTTGAATATCATATTTTGATTCAAGTTCAGAACCGAATTCCAACAAGATCATAGAATCCAAAGATAAGTCTGTAATAAAGTTTGAATCATAATTCACATTATTTGGTTCTACATCCTCAGCGATTTCTAAAAGAATACTTTTTAGGTCTTCTCTAATATCAGCCATTTTACTCTCCTCTACGGTTTTCTTATTTTTCTATTTGCAGTATAATTGCTGAATGGTTTCCACATTCAGATATACAATTTACCAAAATTTTTGTAAAATTGGAATAATTTATTTTAAAATTATTTACTTTTATTAATTTTTTTTGTCCATTAGAATATTTATAAACAAAAGGCAACTCTTTTATGTCTTTAATATTGGAAGCAGCTACAATACTAAATAAACCAGAAGCCCCTATTGTCTCTCCAATCAAAGATTTTAATGGGATAACAGGAATTTCTGTTAACCTATCTCCAAAAACTTCCATAAGAGAATTTTCTTCCATACTGTCAAAAGGAGTTAAACCATTTGCACTACTTATAACTAAATCAATATCTTTTGTATCAATATTTCCATTTTTTAGTGCATTTTTTATAGAATTAACTACACCTTTTGTGCTAAAATTTTTTGTATTATCAATACTTCCATAAAAAGAAGTGCCATATCCTAAAATACTAGCTAATATTTTTGCGCCTCTTTTCACTGCATTTTCATAAGTTTCGAGTAACGCAAGTCCGCAACCTTCACTTATTATAGTTCCAGTTGAATTTTTTTCGTAGCAAGTGATTTCTTCATTTTTTGTTAAAAATTTATTTAAATAATATCCTAAGAATGTTTGCATATTAAGTTCTTCCGCACCACCACAAATCATAGCATCAACAACATTCTTATTAATTTGACCTATCGAAAATTCAATAGCCTTAGCAGAAGAAATGCTTCCCGTTGAAACTGTTGTACTTTGAGATGTCAGTCCAAACCAGATGTTTGCTCTACTTGTTGGGCTATTTAAAACAGTGTTACCAAAACCCATTGGATTTATTTTACGAGGTCCTTTATCAAAAATATCAAGTTCGTAATCAGAAATTGATTGAAGGCTACCAAAACAAGTTCCTATTGTAAGCCCAAGTCTTTTGTCTTCTGTTTTAAAATAATTTATCTCATTGTCCATATCTTTTTTTATTGCAGATAAGATAAATAAAGTGTTTCTGTTAAAATTTCTTAGACCTTTATCACCAAGTATTGGTTTTGGATCAAAATCATTGGCAACAAAAGCCTTTTTTATATCATACTTTTCTGTATCAAAAGTTTTTATATCTTGTGGATTATTTATTTTTTGAATATTACTTATAAAATTCTCTACGCCAACGCCAATTGGAGAAATCGCTCCTGTTTTTGTAATAACAATTTTATTCTTCATAATCATTCCTCCCATTTTTTCATTATTATACAAGCATTATTTCCGCCAAAAGCAAAAGCATTCGACATAACAAAATCTACTTGCTTTTTCTTTGCTATGTTTGGAACAATGTCTAAATCACAGTCAGGATCAGGAGTTGTAAAATTTATTGTAGGTGGAATAATATTTTCTTGTAAAACTTTGACACAAATAGCACCTTCAATAGCACTTGAAGCCCCCATTAAATGTCCAAGCATTGATTTTGTTGAACTAATCGAAAGTTTAATTGAATGTTCTTTAAAAACTTCTTTTATTGCAAGAGATTCAACCCTATCGTTTTCTTTTGTACCTGTACCGTGGGTGTTTATATAATTAATATCAGTAGTTTTTATTCCTGCATTTTTTATTGCACTACTCATTACTGCAATAGCACCTTTTCCTTCTTCATGTGGAATAGTAATATCAAAAGCATCACAACTTAATGCGTAACCCAAAAATTCAGCGAGTATTTTTGTACCTCTTTTTTTTGCTGATTCTTCTGATTCCATAATTAAAAAGGCAGCACCTTCTGATACCATCATACCTTTTCTGTCAAGGCAAAATGGTTGACAGACATCAGGTGCAACTGCAAATAGTCTATTAAATCCAGCAAAGGCAACGCGAGATAAAACATCCGCTCCGCCTGCAACCATTATATCTGCAGTTCCATCTTGAATACAATCATAAGCATAACCATAAGCATAATTGCCAGCAGCACAAGCTGTTGTAAAAGTATTATTTGGTCCGTAAAAACCAAAAACAGAAGCTATATTTTTTGCTATTTCATTTGCTGGATAATTTAACATTGATTTTGGATTTATAGCATCTATTCCTTTATAAAAATAATCTTCATCTACTTTTTCAAGTTCTTGGACGTCACCCATTGTTGTACCAATGACCACCCCAATTCTATCAGTATCAGTTAATTTTAGATTAGCATTGTCCAAAGCCATCTTTGCAGCGGCAACACCAAATTGTGAACAAAGACCTATGTTTTTTAAATTCTTATCATTTATAAAATTATTTATATCAAATCCATAAACTTCACCTGCCTTGTGGGCTCTATATTCTTCGCTTGCAAATCTTTCAAGCTCTTTAACTCCATTTTTACCATCAATTAGATTTGCCCATGTTTCTTCCATCGATAAACCGAGTGGAGAAATAGCACCAATTCCAGTAATTACAACTTTTCTTTTTTCCATTATATTTCCTTAAAAAAATAGAAAGTGCTTAATGCCTAATTTTTAATTATACAAAAAGAATATTTAAATATCAACAAATATCTTGTAACACAAAAAAATAAAAAATTCAACCAATAATTTTTTGTAAATATTGTATTTTAATAATTCTAATTAAACAAATTAAAAAAAGCAAATAAATTAATGATTATTTTTTTTATGCTTATTTAATACAAATATGTTTAGTTAAAAATAACAAGAATACAATATTGTATCGTAAATAATTGATTTTCGAGCAAAAACAATCAAAAAAGACTAAAAAAATCGCTTAAATTTGTAAAAATACAGAAATTTATAAAAATGGCACACAAGTTGCTTTTGTTTCGCGGAAAAATAATTTTTATATTACTATTACATTTTATTGTTTTCTAGGAGTAAATTGTGAAAAGATTCAAATTTTTATTATTAGGGATTTTTACTTTGTTGTCGCAACTTGTTTTTTCTCAAGATGTTACATCAAAAATAAATTCTGGTGACACAGCTTGGATGTTAATATCTACTGCATTGGTTATGTTTATGACAGCCCCTGCACTCGCTTTATTTTATGGTGGGCTTGTAAAAAGAAAAAATGTTCTAAATATTTTAATGCAATGTTTTATAACTTTGGCTGTTGTTAGTCTTTTGTGGGTAATTTGTGGCTACACACTTTCTTTTAGCCCAAAATCTTTAATACCCGGATTTATTGGTAACTTTGATTTTGCTTTCTTAAAGAATGTTGGATTAGGAGCAAGCGATACTTATGCAACTACAATTCCACATCTTCTTTTTGTAATTTATCAAGGAATGTTTGCTGTAATTACACCTGCGTTAATAATAGGTGCTTTTGCTGAAAGAATGAAATTTTCTTCATTTTTAATATTTGTTATAGTTTGGTGTATTTTTGTATATTTTCCAGTTGCTCACTGGATATGGTCAACTGATGGTTGGCTTTTCAAACTTGGAGTAGTTGATTTTGCTGGTGGTATAGTAGTACATATAAATGCTGGTATTGCAAGTCTTGTTGCGGCAATAATGATTGGTAAAAGAAAATACTTAAAGCCAACTCCACCTCATAACCTAACTTTTACGATGTTTGGTGCTGCAATGCTCTGGTTTGGATGGTTTGGATTTAATGCTGGTAGTGCTTTAGGAGCAAATGGTCTTGCTGCTAATGCTTTTGTTGTTACAAATACTGCTGCTGCTGCTGCTGTTGTTATATGGTTCATACTTGACTTATTTTTTGTAAAAAAACCTACTATGCTTGGTAGTGCAACAGGTGCGATAGCAGGGCTTGCAGCAATTACACCTGCAGCTGGATTTGTTGATGTTGGGGCTTCTATTGTTATAGGTGCTGCATCAAGTTTGATATGTTACTTTATGGTAGTTTTTGTTAAAAATAAAATTGGATACGATGACGCATTGGATGCTTTTGGTGTTCATGGTATAGGTGGAATCTTTGGTTCTATTATAGTAGGTGTTTTTGCAAGCCCTCTAATCCAAAGTGCATACTCTGGCTTATTATTTGGTAATCCAAAACAACTCTTTATACAAGTATTTGGTTCTGTTGTAGTAATTGTTTATTCTCTTGTTCTTACTATAATAATATTTAAAGTAATTGATATATTTATGGGTTTGAGAGTCTCCGAAAAAGAAGAAGCAATGGGACTCGATATTACGCAACATAACGAACGAGGTTATACAGTTATAGAATAAACCTTGATTTTCTAAGTCATTATTACTATAATTTAAATAAAAGGGGTTAATATGAAATTAATAATTGCAATAATTCAACCACATAGATTGGAAGAAGTAAAAGATGAACTTTACCACGCTGGTATAAATCTTATTACAGTAAGTGAGGTTTTGGGACACGGAAGACAAAAAGGTGTTACAGAATATTATAGAGGAACAAAAGAAAGCGGAAATCTCCTAAGAAAAATAAGGTTAGAAATCGCAGTAAACGAAGAATTTGTTGAGCCAACAATAAAAGCACTAATTAAAGGTGCTAAAACAGGTGAGGTCGGCGATGGCAAAATATTCGTCTACGATCTAAACGAATGTATTAGGATCAGAACAGAAGAACGAGGACCTAATGCAATAGGTTAAATTTTATAATTTTCTTATAAAAAAAGCGATATTTTATAAAATATCGCTTTTTTGGTTTGAATAACAGAAATAATACATTTTAATCAGCATTATCCATTTTAGCTATTCTCTTTTTCTATTTGCTTTCTGATTAAATCTATCATGTCTTTAGTTATTACTGCATTATTATTAGTTAGTAATCTTTGTTCTTTTAATTTAAATTTTGCTATCATCCCTTTTAATTGCACTGATTGGCTTGATAATTCTTCGGCAGCTGAGGCTGTTTCTTCTGCACTTGCTGTGTTTGCTTGAGTTACTTGATCAATTTGTCCCAAACCAATATTTATTTGGTCTAAACCTTGAGATTGTTCTTTACTTGCAGATGTTACCTCTTCTGCTATATTTGCAACTTTACTTGCTATATTTACTATGTCTTCTATTTGTTTTGCCGTTATTTCAACCATTTTTGTACCGTTTGTTATGTTTTTTATCGCCTCTTCTACCATTTGTGTCGCTTCTTTAACAGAATTACCACTTCGCACTGCAAGATTTCGTACTTCATCAGCAACTACTGCAAAACCTTTACCATATTTTCCAGCCCTCGCTGCCTCTACATTTGCATTTAAAGCCAAGAGGTTTATTTGGAATGCTATGTCATCAATTGCTTTTGCTATTTTTTTTATACCATCAGCAGATTTATTAATATCAGCCATTGCAACAATCAATTCTTTCATTTGTTTGTTTCCAAGATTAGCTCCTTCCATTGCTTGTTTTGCCATCTGATTTGCCTGCATTGCATTTTCTGAGTTTTGTTTTGCTTGACTATTAATTTGTGTAACAGATGATGTTATTTCTTCAAGTGAGCTTGCTTGTTCTGTTGCTCCTTGTGATAAAGATTGACTTGCAGATGAAACTTGATTTGATCCAGATGAAATCATATCAATAGAAGTATTTACTTGTCCTAAAATTTCGTTTAAAGATGCTATCATTTGACTAAAAGCTTTGCCAAAATCATCTTCATCTGATGCTATTTTTGCATCTACGATTAAATTCCCATCAGCAATTGTTTTTGCAATTTCTTCTTTTTCTTTAATATAGGCTATTAATATAAATAAAGCATTTCCTATTTTGCCAAGTTCATCACCTCTTGAGTTTATTTTTTGTATATCCTTTGGATTTATTTTTTTTATCTGAATGTCACCTTTAGAAACATATCCTATTCCTTCTGTGAGTATTCTTAAAGGTTTGGTTATTGATATTGTTAGAGAAATTCCAAGACTTATAGCTAATATTACACCTATAAAAATTGCAACTGTCATAACAATTCTTGATAAATTTGCAAGATTTGTATTATTATTTGATGTTTCTTTTGCAATTGATAGTTTTGATTCAACAAGTTTATCTATTGCTGCTTGTTCTGCAAGTGCTGCTGTTTTTGCATCCCCGTCAATAATAAATTTTGCCTCCTGAAGTTTTCCTTGATTAATAAACTTTATAATTTCATCGAGATGTCCTCTATACACTTTTCTTGCACCAACAAATTCTTCAAAATCTTTTTTGCCAATATCAGTAAGTATTGTCTTTTCAAAACTGCTTGAATTTTCTTCTATAATTTTAGACAAATCATTTATAGTATTTATTATTTTAGTTTTTTCTTCATTTGTTTGATTATCAGCAAGGTCTCTTACATTTATTCTTATCCTTTGAAATGCTTCAGTAATTTTTAATAGTTGAGATATTGGTAGGGTAATATTTTTATAAAGTAATTTATCTGCCTCATCAATAGTTGTAAGATTTATCATTCCTATTACACCTATTGCACCTGCAATAATTGCTACTAACAAAAATCCAGATATAAGTTTTGGTCCAACCTTAATTTTTTCTAACATTTAATTCTCCTCGTATTATTCTTATAATTCAATATTCTTTATCTCTTCCATATTATCTTCGCTAATTATTTTTCCCACATCCAAAATAATTTTGATACTATCACCAGTTTTACCCAAACCACTGATATATTGCTCTGCGTTGGATTTGTTTTTAAATTTTGGTGGTGGTTCAACATTATTAGCTGAAATTTCTAAAACTTCTTCCACACGGTCAACAATCAGCCCTATGCGAGAATCATTTATGTTGACAATAACAATACAAGTCCTGTCATCATGTTCTTTTTCCACAAAATGAAACCTAAGCCGCAAATCCATTATTGGTATCACTCTACCCCGCAAATTAATAACACCTTTTACAAAGTCTGGCATGTCTGGGATTTCGATAATTTTTTGTAATTCGATAATTTCTATAACATTTTGGATTGGTATTCCATAATCCTCATTTTCGATTCTAAAAGAAAGGTATCGATTTGCCATCGTGTCGTCATCGTCATCATCGACCATCATAATATCAGCTTCAAATTGAGCTTTATTTTCTGTCATGCTTACCCCCTAATATTCTTTTTGATAAATACTAAATAATTATAATTTAAATTCTAAAAAAATGGCAAAATAAAGTTTTTTTTTATAAAAATATTCAATAGAAAGCAAAAATTTGATCTGATTTCTAATATTTAGAATAATATAAATACAAAGTGAGAAAGTTTAAAAACTATATGTATATACGGATTATAATGATTTTATTAAATTTTGGAAATTGCAAATTATTAGACAAAGCAGTTGTTGTCATAAAACCAGACAATTCAATCAACTTATTTACAAGGAAATCTTTACAAATTATAAAAATCCATTTACGTTTTCAATTTCAATGTAGTTTTTGTTGCTTTTTTTACATTTTTTTTATATATAGAATGCAAATCTTTTTAAATTATAAGGTTTATAAAATATGAATAATGTTAAAATAGTAATCGTTGGCGGTGGAACTGCTGGAGTTTCAGCTGCGACAAGAGCAAGAAGAATCAATGAGGATGCAGAAATAACAATAATTGAGATGTCGAATTATGTAGCATACCCAATATCTGCATTACCAGCGTTTATATGTGGAAAAATTAAAGATAAGAATGGTATTATATCTGATTATGAAGAAAAACTTGCCAATATCTACAAAATCAATGTAATAAAAAATTCTGAAGTGACGAAAATCGACGACAATGAGAAAAAAGTCGTAATAAAAAATCTAAAAACTAACACAACGTCAGAAAAAAGTTATGATAAATTAATTTTGGCAAATGGAAGCAAATTTGGAGTTTCTTACAAAAACAATTGCCCAAATTTCTTTAAAATAACAAATCTTGACGATGCTATTGCTATTAGGAATTATATAGACAAAACCTCGGCAAGAAATATTACAATCATTGGCGAAAATTATTTTGCTTTAATACTTGCTAATGCCTTTGTTAATTCTGGGTTTATTGTAAATATCATTTCTGAAGAAAATAAATTATTTAAAGAACTTGATGATGAGTTTAGTTTTCTTTTAAAAGAAGAATTTTCTCGCTCAGGTACCAGAGTTTTTCTAAATACAACAATAGATAGATATATAAAAAATGAAAATTCTGTAATCTATAAATTAGAATTAAGTAATTATTCTATTGATACTCAAGTTGTTATATATTGCAAAGATTTGAAACCAAATACGCATCTTGCATATCAAATCGATATTCCTGTTGGTGATAATGGTGGAATATTGGTGAATGAAAATATGGAGACAAAAAAACAAGATATTTTTGCAGTAGGAAGTGTAGCAGAATCTTTTAATTTGATAACTAAAGAAAACGAAATTTCTTACTTTTTAGGTAATGCACAATTTCAAGGTCGTGTAGCTGGCTCTGTTGCTGGTGGTGTACCTCTTGAGTTTAAAGGAATAATAGGCACAAAATTTTTAAAATTTAACAAACTTTCTATTGGTATTACTGGATTATCAGAGAATACAGCAAAAGAAAAAGGCTTTGATATATCAAGTTTGACAATTTTTAATGGAAATTATGAAAGATTTATTTCTGGCTCAGCCAAAATTCATATAAAAGTTATAA
>Ga0209727_1000123_pt1 | contig 94870 bp, 98 predicted proteins | sample RifGroC1_FD_183995 | JGI IMG/M metagenome (GOLD analysis project Ga0209727, IMG submission 183995) | Groundwater microbial communities from Rifle, Colorado, USA - Groundwater C1 (SPAdes) (version 2) | ecosystem: Environmental > Aquatic > Deep subsurface > Groundwater | place: Rifle, Colorado... | reverse complement strand
CCTGATGATAGCGTACATCTCTGGTGTACCCCTTCTTCGCAGGGAGCTCTGGTTATAGGAAGTAAATTAGCACTCTAATTGCACCACTCACGTTCTCAGAAATATGCGGTGCGGACTTTTGAATCCGAGTCGCTTGCGTGGTCGATCGTTCAGCCTCCGCACCACCGCTGCCAGTTCTTCGGGCGTGATCAGGTTGAAGTCGAGCGATCTTGGGAAATACTGCCGCAAGAGACCGTTGGTGTTCTCGTTTGAGCCGCGCTCCCAGAAATGGTACGGGTACGCGAAGTACACGGTCGCACCGCTCTTTTTCTCAAGCCGTTCCCAGTCTGAAAACTCAGGCCCGTTGTCGAGGGTGAACGTCCCGCGCTTTGCTCGTGGGATATGACGGAAGTATCGAAGTGCCAGCGACGTGAGGAGTTCCGCACGCATCTTGGGAAGAAGGTATGCGATCAGGTATCCGCTTCGGCGATCCACGAAGGTCACAATGCGCACTCGTTTGTCGCGTCCCTGCATAGTGTCGCCCTCCCAGTCGCCAAGTCGCCCACGGCGTTCAATGACTGCAGACCGTTCATCAATACGCCGCTTCTTTGCTTGCTCTCGCGCCCGCTCCCGAACCTTGGTACCACGCTTCCGGCGGTACTTGCCTTTCTTCTGGCGCAAGAACTGCTTCAAGTGCGGGGCACGTTCGTCGATGTACCGGTATATGGTGCTGGCGTTCACACTCCCGAGGACACCGGCGATTTGTTCAGGTGATTCGCGCTCTTTGAGACGCTTCACGACAGTGCGCAGGAGCGCACCCTTGAGCACTCGTGTGCCTTCCATGGCGGCAATGCGCGTCATGCGCTTGCGTCGTCTCACCTCGCGCACGTCGTATCCGTCTCTCCCGCCGTGTGTACGGACATGCCGGGAGACGGCACTGTGGTCCTTGCCGATGGTCTGCGCAATTGCGCGCATGCTATATCCGGCCCGCAACAATCGAACAATGACCGGCCATTCGGCCGGTCCAATTTGGGTATGTGCCATATGCACCGAGTATGGGCGTCCGAAAGGGTGGTGCAATTAGGATGCAAACTTTGGTGCAATTAGGATGCGAATTCACTGGAGGGTATTTGCTGAATATACCAATCTGTAGTATAAGTATCAATAGAGCGTTCTTTGGACACAATACTCTAAAAAGAAGGAGGAAGTTGTAATGGATAAGAAATCTCGCACGCCGATAACGGCAGAGACAGAGGAAATCCCCTTAGGAATACTCCTCTCGGAAGAAATACCGAAGCTTGAAACTACAATGTCAGTTCCTACCTCCGCATGGTGGACAGGAGGACCAGATTCAGCGTCAATGGATCCAGACTCTTGAATAAATCACCAAACACACAATAGAGGGCACTAGCTAACTAGTGCCCTCATTCTCTTCTTGTAAGCAAGAAATGGCTCAAGACCTATTTCTTTACGTAGTTTGTTTAGGCGCCTCGGGTCTTTAATTGGGAATGGCGCATAATTATTATCGGGACCGCTCTTAAATTGTGTACCATATATTTGCTCTTTCCCTTCATGTACAAGAATTCTATCAGTGAGATAGGCGATGTGTTTGCTCTCAACTTCGTCTGGGGCGGCTGATTTCATGAGAATTAAACACTTCTTTTGGAAAACAAGATCGTGGTCCGCGTGCTGAACCAAGAGCCATGCAGCTGCCGCACCTCTTTTCCCCACCAGACTCCTCCCCGGCCAGTCGCAGCGGGTGGTGATTTTTTTCATCTCCCGTGTATGTTTTGCATCTAATATCCGTAGCTTTTTTATCAAACCAGCGATCACCCTTTTATATTCATTATTTTTCCTATCAAGGTGCCTCTTATTCAGCAGTTGCACATCTCTCCATTGCTGCCGTCGAACAAGCTGGTCTTCTTTGGCCATCTGCTGTATTTTGTCGCGTATTTTCCTGTCTATTGACATAATACATTAAGTGATGCTATATTGTACACCAGACAAACTTAAAAAGAAAGGGGGTTGTATAGATGAATAGTCTCCTCATAATTACCTCTCAAGCCGATTCTCATGCTGACTATCTTATGCACAAGCTCATTGACAAAGGAATAACTGTTGTCAGGCTTAACACAGACGACTTCTCAAATCATCTTTCTGTCACCTACTCCATAGGTAATGGCCATCACATTACCATAACCTTACCCGATAGCCGATCTATCTCGTTTACTCCACACGACATCACTGCCGTTTGGTATAGGAAGCCGTTTCTCTCAAGATTTGATTGTACCGGGCAAAGCACAGTGACAGCATTTGCGGGCAGAGAAATAGAATCATATCTTGCAGATCTCATATCTTGTCTTGGGCACGTAAAATGGATAAACCATCCATACGCAAACAAAACTGCGGAAAATAAAATCGGGCAATTGCGTCTAGCTGAGCAAATAGGCCTCCGCATCCCAAAGACCTTAATTACGAACGACCCCACACGGGCAGGGGATTTCTTACGGTGCTTCCCTCAACAAGGAATAGTATATAAGACCTTAAGTAATCCTTTCATCTCTGAAACAACCTCGGCATTTCGGAGTGTTTTTACATCAAAAGTAAAAATGTCTCCGGAGATTGAACAGTCAATTAAGGTCGCTCCTTGTCTTTTTCAAGAATATATTGAAAAAGCTTATGAGCTACGTGTGACAGTAGTTGGGCAACAAGTATTTGCGGCACGTATCCTCTCCCAAGAACACACACAAACGAGTACTGATTGGCGACATCGACAAGATGAAGTAACGCTTAAACATGAGGTCGAAATCCTTAAGTCTGACGTCGAACAGGCTTGCGTACAGATAGTCAAACAACTCGGCTTAGTCTTTGGAGCAATTGATTTGATTGTTACTCTTGATGGTAAATATGTATTCTTAGAAATCAACCCTAATGGTCAATGGTTATGGGTTGAACATCTTTTAGGACTACATATTTCGGAAGCCTTGATAGAAGAACTGATCACTGTGACAGCCTAGAAATTTCTAGGCTGTTTTTTTATTTTCTACCCCTTCTTCGCAGGAAGCTCGACGATGAAGGTGGAACCTTTGCCAGCGCCCTCACTCTCGGCCCAAATTTTACCCTTGTGCGCCTCCACCATCTGCTTGGCCACGTAGAGGCCGAGGCCGGTGCCCGCGTAGTTGATCTTGCCGGCGTCATCGGCGCGGACAAATTTCTCAAAGAGTTTAGACATAACCTCGGCGGGGATACCCACGCCGGAGTCTTTGACGGCAAGGCGCACCACGCCCTTGCCGTCGTTTACCGTAACATCCACGGCGCCCGCGGGCGTATATTTAATCGCATTATCTATAAGATTGGAGATGACCTGGTTGATTTTGCCCGGGTCGGCGTTAATCGTATACTTACCTCCCTCGGCATGGTAGTTGAGCACAACCCCCTTCTGCTTTGCCGCTGACTGCTGGTCATTCACCACCTTCTCGGCAAGCTCTTTGAAGTTGAGCGTGACAAATTCGTACTTCATACGCCCCAGTTCAATGCGCGTAATGTTGAGGAAGTCTTCAATGATGGTCACCAGCCGCTGGCTGGAATCGTAGATGTTCTGGATGGGCTGCTTAATTTTTTCTCCGAGCTCTCCATAGGTGCCCTCCAGCATCATAGACGAGTAACCCTTAATGGCAGTGAGCGGGCTGCGCAGCTGGTGCGAGGCGATGGAGACGAATTCCGTCTTTTGCTTGTCCAATTCCTTAAGCTTGAGGTTGGCGGCTTGGATCTGCTGGTAGAGAATAGACTTATCCAGCGCAACCGCGATCACGTTGATGAAGCTCGTGATGGCCTCCTTCTCAAACTCGTCCAAACTATCGTACTCACGGTTGAGACAGAGCACGATCACACCGAGCACCCGCTCCTCAATGGAGAGTGGGAAGACGAGGGTTGTAACGATGTGTGATTGGTCCTGCAACTTTTGGAGTGTCTCCTTGTCAATCTCTTTATCCCAAATTTCGCAGAGGTGTGAGGTGTGACCCGTATGCTGATCACGGACAATAGGCTTAAAAAAGGATGAATTGATAGTATGTTCAATAGCGATGTTATCAAAATTGCAATGGAGTGAAATGCGTGCGTCGGAAAAATTTTGTGACGAGGCAAAACTAAGCGGTTCAAGCGCGTCGTGTGCGGCTTGGTACGTGTAGATACCCACTAGTTCAAAGCCAAGTGCAAGCTGGATAGTGCTGACTATTCTTTTAGAGAGTGCAGCTGGCTCAAGCGTGAGGATGCTTATCTGATAGAGTTCTCGCAGGAGCGAGAGCGTCTTATTTTTTACCGCGAGTTCACGATTGCGCTTATAGAGCTCCTTGTTGATATCGGTAAGGTGCTTTTCTTCATACGTCGCCATAGCTTACATGAGGCTCGAGGGCACCTCCGAGGGGGGCATGCTCACAATAATGTTAGACACCGCGCTCTTACACACCTCAAGTGAGGCACGTCCGAAGAGCCGATCATATTGATGGACAAGTTTATTGACTACCTCTTTTTTATCTCCATTTTCCACTATCACGTCCTCTTTGCGCTCATCACTTACATGGATGCCCGGTACACGCTTGGCTTCCTCCCATGCGACAGGGCCAATGATGAGCTCTTGTTCTTTAATTATCTGTGTCGCAATTTGATCAAGTATGGTCATAGCATGTATAGTTATGCGTTTAGATTCTTAGGATTAGACAAGGCATCTTTATATAATTTAGTAGGATCAAGAATAGAGACCCCCATAGATAGGACAAAAACTGCACTCGTGAACAGTAAATCTACCCAATTGGCAGGAAAAAATGTCTCAATTGTTGTTGTGTATGAGAAAGAAAAATCAGCAAGATACATTAGTATAAAACCAAAAAGGATACTGTAAATAGCCTTCTTGTACCCCCCTCCAAAGAAATTGTATGAGAGACCGTACACGAGAGTAACTAGCGTGAGAATGACAACATCTCCAATTGGATATGCAAAATCAAAGAAGAGCTTTTGTGCATCAGACCATGAGAAACTAAGAACTCCGTCTCGAGCAACAAAAACGAGTAGATAGTACGAAATTGCGATGACAAAACAAGGGATGATAAGTAAAAATACTTTCCCCTTAGAAGATTTCAATCCATATGTAGCACCCATAGCTCGGGATAGTTGGACCATGCCATATACCCATAAAGGAAGGCTAATAATGTATCCTACGTCTGCAAGCGATGGATACGGAACTTCTACCTGAAGTAAAAAATTATAAATGCCCGAAAAGATATACGTTCCTAAACCCCACGAAATTAGCCCGAGCGAAAGAAAGATAATGGCCCTTCCCACTGCACTCTTAAATGATCCCCACCGGCGGGCAATTATTAAGCCATTAATTCCTCCAATAACTGGAATAAACCCTAAAAATAATACTCCGTAAAGATTATTTGTAAGCGTATTTGTTTGATGTGTAAGAGTAAGCACAACAACCACGCCTACAGCGAGAATATAGTCGATAATCAGTATAGTCTGTGTAGTGTTAGGCCTCATAGGGACTAGTGTACCATTTAGTATACCTCGCAATTATTCTATATACAAACGATTCGGAATGTGGCAATCGTCCAAGTTTTATTGTACTATAGAACACTGAATGGAACAAAAGAAATCTACCTATATTCTTGGCCTTAATTTTGCCTATCACGAACTTGCCGCCTGTCTTATTAAAGACGGGCACCTTATTGCTGCTGTTGAGGAAGAACGCTTCTCTCGTGTCAAACGTGGCAAAAAGGCTCTTATCGATAATCCTCACATGCTTCCCAAATCAGCAATCCAGTATTGTCTTGAGGTTGGGAAAATAGGATGGAAAGAAATAGATTATATAGGTCTCTCATTCTATCCTCAAGGACGACTTATTAATATCGACTCCGATAAGTATTCCTCCGATGGAGATTGGGGGAGTGAAAAGGGGGAGCGCCTCTTTTACAAAAAAATAATGACTGTCCCCTCACAGCTCAACAAGCTTGCAGGATACGATGTGAGTAAAAAGGTACAGTGGATACCGCACCACATCTGTCACGCAAGTAGTGCATTTTTTATTTCCCCCTTTAAGGAAGCCGCCATTTTGAGTATTGATGGCATTGGTGAATTTTCATCAACATGGTTCGGGATAGGAAAAAGTAACGCAATTCATGTAATAAAGGAGATTAACTATCCGAACTCTCTTGGATTTTTGTGGGAGAAAATTAGCAAATATCTCGGGTTTACCGAGTATGATTCATCAAAGGTTATGGGACTCTCTGCGTATGGAAATCCAGATCGTTTCTACAAAAACTTCCAAAAAATAGTGCGGCTCCTGCCAGAAGGAGTGTTCGAAACAGATAATGATATACTCCGCTTCCGCATAGAAGATTACTCGCAATTAGAAGAGCTTTTTGGTGTCAAAAAAATTAACTCCCCAAGAGAAATTTCTAAAGATCAAAGAGATATTGCTGCTACTCTACAGAAAATTACCGATGAGGTGATTTTACATCTCGCGAGATATCTTAAAAAAGAGGCTGGGTCAAAAAACCTATGTCTTGCGGGAGGTGTTGCACTCAACTGTGTCTCAAATGGGTTTCTCTTACAGCATTCCACTTTTCAGCATCTCTACGTACAGCCAGCAGCAAACGACGCAGGAACAGCACTTGGCTCTGCATACTATATTTGGCACCAGATATTAAAACAACGACGCAATTTCGCGATGAATCATGCTTACTGGGGTCCAGAATACTCAGAAAAAGAAATTCTCTCTGCGCTCAAACGAGCAAAGGTAGAGTACCGCAAGGTGCATGATATCGGAGTTGAAGTCGCACAACGCCTAGCGGATGGGAATATTATCGGATGGTTTCAAGGAAGAGTTGAATGGGGACCTCGCGCACTCGGGAACCGCTCCCTCTTGGCCGATCCGCGGCGCAAAGCCATGAAAGATATTTTGAATGAACGAATAAAAAAGAGGGAACCGTTTCGTCCCTTTGCTCCCAGTGTATTGAAAGAATTTGCACCGCAATGGTTTATTGTCCCCCGTAAGGGAGACTCCATTTCAACTGAATTTATGGAAATCAATTTTGATGTGAAAAAGTCCAAACAAAAAATGATCCCCGCTGTCACACACAAGGACGGAACGAGCCGTGTGCAATTGGTAAACAAAAAAACAAATCCCCTCTACCATAAGATGATCACTGCTTTCTACGAAATAACAGGTGTCCCATTAGTGCTCAACACTTCCTTTAATGATAACGAACCTATCGTGTGTTCTCCTGACGACGCGCTTAACACATTTATGAGAACAAAGATGGATTTCCTCGCTATTGGGAATTATCTCATCAGTAAAAAATCCCCGTAAGCGCTAGGAAGCACCTACGGGGACGATTCTCCGACGAAAAGCGATAACCGCACAGGTAATCCATATACTAAGTGCAAGATACACAGGGTAACTTGCCCCAGTAACAGTCCACCGCTCGATCGCGCAAAGGTTGAAGAAACTACCAAGGAGCGAGCAAGACCAGGCCGTCAGACTTTCGCTATAGGGCGCACGGTAGGATTTGATGACAGTGGGAATTGCCCCAGTTGCATCAATGGCGATAAAGACTGTAAGCGCAGTAGCTGCGGATCGGGTTACCACCCAGATGCAAATACCGCAGGCTGCACCGGCAAGAGAGAGAGTCTCGATTGCATCAAGGTGGGCATACCGAGCACCATACTTCCATGCTGTGTAAGTAATCGTTGCGGGGGCGACAATATAAACAATTGCTACCCATGCGGTTGAGATCCATCCATCATTTGCGCTCAAGTAACTACTGCATGCGAGTATCCCAACAACAGTCCAGATAGTCCACGTAGCAAGACTCGGTTTTTTGCCACAACGAATGGACTTATAGTAAGGGACAAAAGCAAGAGCAGAAACAATTCCTGCTAAGACACCAGCGGATACGAAGAAGGTATGACTCATCATGGGGCATCACCACCTCTCTAGTGCATACACAGCCACTACAACAGCAGCGACAGGAGGGCCTTCGCACGCAATACTTGATATAAGGGCTTGGACTTCTCCAAACTTATAGTCAAGACGATTCTGAGTCATCCCATCGAGACTGAGGCGGATATGCTCTGACACATACGATTCCGAGCTACCTGTATGCTCAACGAAAAGCCCCCATGTATGTGTATTCTCAACAGTATTTACCCATCCGAGGCCAGCACATGCTTTGTCACCAAACTGAGCTTGAACATTGCGTGCGATGACAACATAGAGTTTGTCGCCCAAGCGTGTATGATCAAGCAATAGCTTCTTTCTCTCTTGTTCTACAATTTCAACAGTAAATCCGAAGGGAATAACGGATGAGAGAGGAAATATGTTGTAGCCGAAGATACCAGCGTCAACAAGTGCAGCATCCAGAGCTGAAAGCTCTGTCCTCCCAGTACCAGTACCTGACGTCACCAGAATCCTGCGAAATGCTGTTTTTTCAGCCATTTTCCCACTCCTTGGTTTTCAAAGATCAAAAGACGCAATGCATCTCTTGCACATCATACATCATTATCAAAAATAAAGCAAGCGCACTTGGTAATGTGCACACACATATGGCGGTTTCTCCTAGAATGGAGGAATGAGCATACGTATGGTTAAAACAATCAAAGAAGAGAGGTTGAAGTGGGTTCTACCGATAGCGAGAAAGGAAGTTAAATTGAAAGATGCGGCCAAAGTATGCCCGCATGGAAAGCGAAGCATGGAGCGCTGGGTAGCGCTCTACAAAGCGAAAGGGGAAGCAGGACTGGAGCCTAAATCAACTGAACCGAAAACCCAGAAGGAAGAGACCCCGATCTGGATCAAAGAAAGAATCCTTGAAATCAGAAAGAAAACAAAGAAATGTGCCTTGAAGATACACTGGCAGTTAGAAAAAGAATGAATAGTGGTTCACGAACGAACCATCGGAAAGATTTTGAAAAAGGAAGGTCTGGTACGAAAGTACCGAGTCCGAAAGATTAAATACAAATATATTAGAGCCCTGAGACAACCAGGAGAACTGGTCGAGATTGACGTCAAATATGTCCCCGGACGTATTAAAAACAAAAGATATTACCAATATACAGCGGTTGATACAGCATCAAGGCGGAGACACCTTGCTGTATACGATGAGCAGACGAATTTTCATTCGGTTCTCTTCCTCCGAGAAGTCATGGAAAAGTTTGAACACAAAATACAGGCAGTCAAAACAGACAATGGATCACTGTTCACTAATTACTACACTAGTATGACTAAGCGAAGCGATATGACTGTCAAAACAATTCATGCGCTGGATATTTTCTGCCAGCAAAACAACATCATCCATTATCTGATTGACCCCGGCAAACCAGCTCAAAATGGAACAGTGGAAAGAAGCCATCGAGAGGATCAGGAGAAATTCTATGACAAACACAAATTCAAAAGTATTCGGCACTTGCGAAAAGAGCTTGGAACGTGGAATACTTACTACAACAATTTAGAGCATTGCGGTTTAGACGGCAAGACACCAAATGAATTCCTTTCCAATTACAAATTAAACCGCCAAATGTCTGTGCCTAAAACATCACGGTGTACTGGCTCCCGCTTGGCTTTCAGAACTTGTTGTGGTGTTATCAAGATTACTCTGTTCTCTATTTTCCTCTTCAGTAACCGGAGTGGTCTGAACGTGATCTGCGGGGTTACTGCACACAACTCCCTGCGCTTTCCTTGTCTCCTCATCGCAGAAAATTTCTTCGCATTCCGGTTCGTTCTCCCCGCACACAAAAGCAGTGCACGATTCTTCATTTGGGTCGCAGAGCGGGATCTGGCCCGCATTCCTTCTGACAATAGAGTAGTACCAAGTATCTTTCTCCGCATCGCCGGTGCAAGCCTCTCCCTCTTCGCTTGAACTGGGGTCGCACTCCCAGATGAAGCACTTCTGCACAGACGGGTCGCAATCCGTTTGGGCCTCAACGATATAGTTCTTCTTGACCATAATCTGCCAGTAGGTCAGTGCGAGTATCCCGACAATCAAAAGCCCCATGACGAGCAGGAGGTATTTTGACTTCGAGTCCATTGCCATAAGTGTAGCAGAAATGGCGTTTGTCCTCCAGAAGCAGGCGGTATATACGATATTTTGATCTCTCTATTTCGCCTTAATCCTTGCCACTATTATCCGATGATCAGATATATATTCTGGGTAACACTCAAAATTTTCAAACTCATAGCGCCTTGGCAAGAGCACATAATCAAGTGAGGCGTTATCGTTTGGATACGAGATATAGTCATACTGTTCGCTAGAAGAGGTGTAACGATCGCCGTAGAGATCTTTGTACTTTACGATATCGTAAATATTAAAATCGCCCGCCCAGATAGGGTTAAGATTTTTCTGATTTAAAATCTGTAATGTTTCTTTAAAATGATTCTCTGCCCAAATGTCGGAGTTAGAAAAGTGGAGATTGAGTAGAGTGTGCTTGATACCATGTATATCCACCGTACAAAGAAGCGCGATTCGTTTTTCCTTGTCATCTTGCGCTTTTACAAGTTGGATTGTTTCAGTAGTAATCGGCCATTTGCTTAAAATTCCCAAGCCATGCTCTACAGGGAACTCGTAGACCTCACCTTTTTGTTTCAACTTAATATCGGCCGGGACAAAGATAAAATAAGGATACCCTAATTCGGCGTTAATAATCTCTATCTGACTCCGAGGATCAGTGGCGATATTGCGCTGGGTTTCCTGGGTGAACAATATATCTGGCTGAACTTTTTTTAGTAGCTTTACAATAACCGGTAGGCGGATTCCCCAGTCATAAAAACACCAGAGGTTGAGACTTGCAAGAGTAAGGGTAAACTTTTGGTCAATAGTTGATGTTGACATAGAATAGTGAATGTATTATACTCTTTTCCGGAACATTTACAACTTTCGAAGGAGTAGCGTCATGAAAGAAAGGTTCCTCACCCTATCTCCGCAAAACCGTTTGGCTCATATGACTCAATTGGTTCATCGCTTTGGGAATATGGCGGCATGTCTCCATGCCCCCTTCACTATTTTAGTCTATGGGAGCACTTCATACGGTCTGAATCTGAAGCACTATGGCTACCTTGACGATATTGACCTCTTCCTCATCATCCCCCGCAAAATTCCAGCAGAAGAAATTTTGTGGACCGCGCAGGATGTCTTCGAGACAGAACTTGATATTCCTATAGAGCATTTACAGGAACTGCGGGCAGGCTCCTGGGAAATCTGCCGGATGTATGGAAATGTCGAAGGCGTTAAAGTGAGTTTTCGGATCATGTGCAAAGACATTTTTGCCTCGCTCGCCACATCAAAAGGATCGACATCCACCGTTCGGAACGTGGCGACGGTCGGTTTCTCCCGCATCATCGTAGATGTTGAGTGGTCGATCAAGCTATGGAAATACGTGCCGATAGAACTCAGTCACTCCATTATTAAGCACAAAGAGGGAGACTTGCTCTTCGTCAAACATCACCTCTTGTCAGCACGAAAGATCCGGCTCGGGGCGCTCGGAAGAAAACTGCTCACAAGCAAGGTAGTTTACGATCCCTCCAGTCAGGCCCAAAAGATCATCAAGGAAATTTGGCGCCTCTACGTTCAGGCTTGTCTCAAGTACCATCCCCGAGTCTCCACAACCAACATTATCAACTCCGTCTTACGATCGGAAAAGTTTTCTTCCAGCTTTCGGAGGCGGCTTGCTCGGATCATTTGTGCAGTGCGATAACTTATTCAGCCTGATCTTCATGGATTAGGCTGTTTTTTATCATTTTAAAGTCAGCAACATGACTGCATGGTATACAAAAACGCCGGGGTGTTTTCACACTCCGGCGGGTTAACGCTCCATGTGCTTCAAAACTTCCAGGTACAAATCCTCAACAATCTTCCTCTGCGCCTTGCCCATCCGTACGTAGTAGTCAAGGCCGGGTGCGGCGTTGATTTCCAAAACCCAGTAGGTCGCGGGCTTTGCGCTGATGTCGCCGTCAATGATGAAGTCCACGCCGCAGAGCCGCAGGCCCATATCTCTTGTGAGCTTCACCGCAAGACTCTTAAAGGCAGGGTGCACCTTCCCGGTTGCTTCTACCGAGTCCCCGCCGGTTGAGAGATTGGCGTTATCCAGGAGGTAGACCCGCGTGCCTTTTGCCGGAACAGACCTCACGCTCAACTTCTGATGCTTCAGCTTTAGCGCAATAGCCGGATCATCCATCCTGATGCGCGTATCACGGCTCGCGGCAATAAACTGTTCTTGCTTACGCTTCAGCAACTGCTTGATGGTAGACCTCCCGTCCCCCATCACATTGAGCGGGATGCGCTCATATGCGGAGATTACCTTCCGGTCAAGAACGACGAGACGGTAATCTTTGCCGGGCACGGACTGCTGGACGAGCGCCACCCGATCTCGCCTGAAGATGGCGCGCATGGCGCTGTAGAACTCGCGCTTGTTGTGCACAAGCGCAACACAGACGCCCTGACTGCCGCTGTTGGGTTTGACGATGATCGGGAACCCGAGCCCCCGGGCATAGCGGTATGCGGCATCAATGTTGCGGCGCGGCGAGCCGACTGCCTTTGCCCATCGGTTTGAAAAGAACGTTTTACTCCCCGGGATGATGGGGTAGCCCATGGCGCTCATGAAGAAGTTTGCGTAATCCTTGTCTCGGGCAATTTCCGATGCCCCCAGAGGGTTCAGGTCAAGCGTGTTGTACCTGAAGTAAGAATGCCTGCCGCTTTTGAAGGTAATCTGCCCGACAATCTCCCATCGCGGCTCCATCAGCGCCCGTGCTCCGATTCGCGGAGCAATGTTCTGCAGTATAGCCCCGAGTATCAATGATTCTTTCTTTCTCTTTTTCATGGCTATCTTCTTTCTTCAATTTTCTAGACCCCAGACTAGAATATATAGCGTGTGCTGTCAATCTGACTGGAGTCCGACTTCAGTCAACCTTGCGCACAAAGAAAGACCCTTGGTTAGGGACCTTTGATGAAGCGCACGTGTTCTATCGTGCGACGTAGGGCAGGAGGCCGAGGAAACGCGCGCGCTTGATGGCAAGCGAGAGTTTGCGCTGGTGCTTGGCGCAGACAGAGCTCCTGCGCCTGCCCACCATGCGCGCATGTGGATTCATGAAGCGCTTCAGGAGCTCCGTGTCCTTGTAATCCACGTGCTTGACGTTACCGGTGCAAAAATGGCATTGCTTCATATTTAAAATGGAATATCGTCCGGGTTAACTTCCTCGCTCGGGTACTCAACCGGCTCGGTCTCTGCGGGAGCTGGCGCACTTTTCTCCGTTCCGCCAGATGGGGCAGTAGCGCTTCCTCCTCTCATGTCGCCCTCGCGGCGCGGGCCAAACTGCATGGTGTCGGCAATGATCTCGGTGCGGTACTTTTTCTGCCCGTCCTGCGCGTCCCAGCTCCTCGTCTGCATGCGCCCCTCGATGTAGACGGAGCCCCCGCGATGCAAGTACTGCGCGGCAAGCTCGGCAAGTTTGGCAAAACAGACTACATTGTGGTATTGCGTATCCTCTTGCTTTGCGCCGTTCTTATCCTTCCACACGCGGTTGGTCGCCACCGAGAAGTTGGTCACCGAGGTCCCATTGGGGAGGCGGCGCGCTTCCGGGTCGCGGGTCAGGTTGCCAAAAATAAGCGCTTTGTTTATATACATAGTTAGGGTGCCGGCTTTTCTGCAAGGAGTTCTTCAATGCCTTTGATAATTTCCACCTCGTCCTCCGCAGTGAGTGAGCGCTTAGCGGCGGCATCAAGGGGTGTGGCGGTGTGTGTGCCGCTCGCCTGCCCCGCAGAGATGCGCGGGGCGCGCTTCGGCATGATTGGATTTTCCTTCCCCGCAATAATCAAGAGGAAGCGCAGAATAGTGTCAATCTTTTCAATATCCGCTTTCACCGTTACCGCCCGCTCCGGCTCAAGCGTAAACTTTACATAGCCAAAATAAGCCTGGTCCACATTCTGCTTTGCTCCCTGTCTGCGTTGCGCCATAGCATAGTGGAGGCCGCGCAAGCTCGGATAGCCCTCGCCCACAATTGCGCCACTGGCACGCTCTATTGTCTCACGGATGCGCCCCACCTCGGCTCCTAGCGCTTCTTCCGCAACAGAGGGGACGATGAGAAAACCTACTTCGTAGGTTGTGCGCTCATGTGCCGTCTCTTCAGGATTCATCGGCATCATACTAACAAAACTACTTATCTATTGCAAACTTGCCTGCCGGCAAGGCAAGAACGCGCAGTGCGTTGTGTAGAAGTGCGGCGGCAAGCTCCTCCGGGTCTTCCTCGCGCAGTTCAGCAAGCGTTGCGAGCACCTCCCGCACGTAGCAGGGCTCACTGCGCTTCCCCCTATAGGGCTCCGGGGCCACAAAGGGAGCGTCCGTCTCGGTAAGGAGCATATTCTGCGGAGTCTTGCGTATTACCTCGTCGTAGCCGCGTGCAAAGGTAATAACGCCGGTGAATGAGAGTGTGATTCCCCGCGCAAGGTAGCGCTCTGCAATGTCCCAGCTTCCTGCAAAAAAGTGCGCATGCGCGCGTACGCCGGGCTCTCTCGTGAGAATTTCAAAAACATCGGCATAGGCCAACCCCGGCTTTGATGCAGAATCTCTAATGTGGAGCATGACGGGTTTGCCTACGCTACACGCGAGTGCGATGTGCTGAACAAAAAGTTTTTTCTGCTCTGCTTTCTCACTCTCATCTTTGATGCGGTAGTAATCCAATCCGCATTCGCCGATGGCAATAACTTTCGAATTCGCCGCAAGCGTGTGAAATTCTTTTTCATCAAAACCTTTTTTCCAGTCAGTAGGATGCGCACCTACCGTCGCGTAGAGATGTTCGTGCGCATCAGCAAGTTCAACCACCTCCCTGCTCGTCACAAGGTCAGTGCCCACATTATTTACCAGCACCCCCTCTTCTCTACAACGCGCAATTACCTCCTCACGATCTGCGTCAAAATCCTTAAAATTCAGATGCGCGTGGATGTCAAAATATTTCACCTCCATTATTCACTAGACCGCGGAGGGTAAGCCTACTTCTATGCTTCCGAAAGCTCTCTTAGGGAGCTGTCTTGAGACGCCAAGAATTTCAACCCCCATTACACCACCCTCTGTATCAACATCAACCAGCACCTTATTTTGCATTTTTACGGTCATTGAAACCCGCCCTGCTTTAAGCCGGAGATAGAGCGCATCAGCTGTTTTGTCGTATGAAATTTTCATAGGTAACACGCCGTGATGACTACGATGATACTCTTTTCTCCTCACAAGAGCAACTGGAAAAATCATACCAAAATCCCACGATCGTGGAAAAGTGGTATGATTTTTATTTCATCGTTTCCTATTTTCTCACAAAGAGCGGAGAGGGGAGGCGGTTTTCTTTGATGGCATTTTGAATCGCCTCCGCGGTAGAGGGCATGAAGGGTGTGAGGAGGTATGCAATTTCCGCAAGCGCGTGCACCAGCTCGGTGATAATCTTTTTGCCTGCTTCGGCATCTGTTTTCACCAGCTTGAACGGCTCCGTCTCGGTTATGCGCAGGTCGGCATCTCTTATGTTCTCCCAGATCACATCCATCGCATCGTTGTAACGGTATGACTCCATGGCACACTGGTACTCTGGTGGGATTGACTGGAGTCTGACTTCAGTCAATTGGCTTGATACTTGATACACTTCTGACATTTTCATAATGCGCGAGACAAGATTACCCAAACCATTCGCAAGGTTGCCGTTGTAGCTCTCTTTAAATTTCTCCATTGTAAAGTCAGAATCCTCAAAGGGGCTCACGGCGGAGAGGAGGTAGTAGCGCAGGGCGTCGGTGCCATATTCGTCAACAATCGCAATCGGGTCAATGACGTTGCCTGCGCTCTTGCTCATCTTGGCGCCGCCGGAGGTGATAAAGCCGTGAATCACAATCTGCCGCGAGGGAGAGAGCCCAGCCGAGAGGAGCATGGCCTGCCACATGGCAGCCTGCTGGCGAGTATTATCTTTGCCCGCAAATTGGATGACCGGCCACCATTTTTCAAACTCTTCCATCCGCTCGGGCCAGCCGATGGCTGACACGTAGTTGACCAGCGCGTCGAACCACACGTACATCACCTGCCTGCCGGCAGGCAGGATTGCCTCCTCTCCGGGGACCGCAATCCCCCACGGCATCTTCTCTGCCAGACGCGAGATAGAAAAATCATTGAGCCCCTGACTTGCAAAGTTCCTCACCTCATTTCTGCGTGATTCAGGCAGCACAAAGTCATCGTTCTTGTAGAGTTCGAGTAGTTGATCCTGATATTTTGAAAATTTAAAAAAGTAATTTTCCTCGTCAATGAGCTCCAGCTCCATGTGTGGGTGGATGGGGCAGCGCCCGCCAACAAGTTCCGAGGCGCTCTTCTCCAGTTCACAGCCAACGCAGTACTTAAGCTGGTACTTTTTTTTATATATATCGCCGCTCTTGTCACAGCGTCTCCAAAATTCCTGCGCTGCGGCAACATGTGCATGGCCGGTGGTGCGGATAAAATTGTCGTACGAGAGATTGAGCTTCCCTTTAAGCGCTTCAAAATGGATGACCGCCTCGTTGCTATACTCTTGCGGGTCCTTGCCAAGCTCCTGCGCCTTCTTCCATATCTTCTGTCCGTGCTCGTCAGTGCCGGTGTTGAAAAAAACTTCCCGGCCGCTCCCACGATGCCAGCGAGCGCAAGCGTCTGCCTGAACTGCCTCAAGCGCAAAGCCAATATGCGGATCGGCATTTACGTAGGGCAAGGTCGTAGTGATGTAAATTCGTTCCTTCATCTGCCGGCTACCCTCTCGGCAAAGACGTGCTTCTTTTTCTCCCAGTCGGAGAGGAGTTCCATAAAGACCGCCGCAACCGGTACGGCAATCAAAATGCCGAGGAAGCCCGCGAGTTTGGCGCCAATAATCATTGAAATAATCACCATGAGCGCCGGCACGCCGACCATCTTCTTGACCACCAGCGGATAGAGCAGGTGGTTCTCAAACTGTTGTATGATAATAAAGAAGCCGAGCACCAGGAGCCCCGTCACCAGCCCGTCGTTAAAGCCCAAGAGGACCGCCGGCGCAGCCGAGAGTGTGGGACCTACATAGGGAATGAGTTCAAAGATACCCGCGAGAATTGCTAAGAGGAGCGCGTACTTAATCCCCATGAGCGCGAGCCCCAGGTAGACAAAGATGCCGATAAAGATGCCGAGGAATATCTGCCCCTGCATCCAGAGGCCGATTTTTTTCTGCGAGCGGCGCCACACGTCAATGACGTAAGGCTCATGCTTGGATGGCGTAACCACGCGCAAAACATTTTCTACCCCGTCTTCCTGCACCGCAAGGTAGAAAGAGATAACGATGATGAGCACGAAAGAGAGTATGCCGCCAAAGATGATGCTCGCCGCCCCCAGCGCTCCGCTTGTGGCGCCGCTTAAGGATGCGCGCAAAACCTCTATCAGGTCATTGACGGTCAGATTCCCCGCGATATCCACCGCCACGCCACCGAGCGGCGAGAGCGACTTGCCCCAGTCAGAGAGAGACTGCAGGCGCTCGGGGATGGATGCGGTAATGTTGCCAAAGTCCACGAGCAAGGGCGGGAGGAGGAAGTAAACCAAGCCGATGATGATAACAAAGGCGAGCACATATATCATGAGCACCGCGAGCGTGCGCGAGATACCGCGGCGCGTAAGCCCGACTACCATCGGCTCAATTGCCGAGGCGAGCACCACGGACGAGAGGATGACGAGCGCGAGTTCGCGGACAATGTAGAACACCCAGAGCGCCGCAAGGGTGAGGGCTACTTTGACGATAGTGCCCACAGAGATAGTGATATTCATTTCCCGCGGTGCGCTTGCCATTGCTATCAAGTCTACTACACCTTCATGAGCGGTACAAACGGCGCATCACTCTCGTGCGGACCAATGACCGCAAGGTTCATATGCGCAGTAACAAAAATTTCCCGCGCAACTGCGCGCAATTCATCCGCGCTCACCCGCCTGATGGCGCGGATATACTGCTCCGGAGTGAGTATGGACCCCTTGATTACTTCCTGCAGGCCGTAGTATTCCGCCAAATCGTCCGAGCGCTCCAAACTTAAGAGGAAGCGGCCGATGATAGAGTCTTTGCTGCGCGACAACTCCTCTTTTGACACCGGGCTGCGCTTGAGTTTGGATATTTCACCGGTGATCGCACGCAGTACCTCTGTAATCCGGGACGTATCCAGTCCTGCAGAAATTTCAAATACGCCGTGGTCGGTGAGCGCTTCGTGCCCCGCGCGCACGTAGTAGGCCGCGCCGAGCTTCTCGCGCACCACTTGCCAGAGCCGCGAGCTCATGGTGCCACCGAGGATGCTTGCGAGTAGCATTGCCGCATAGCTCTTGGCGCTCGTCACGGGGTAGCCGCGGAAGGCAATCACGACGTGCGACTGGTCAGACTTCTTGCTGCGCACAAATACGCGCGGTGCGTGTTGCGTATCCCTCACTGGCTCTTTTTTTCTCTTGACTGCGTGAGTAAGTGTATTGAAGTGTCTCTCCACCTCCCTCACAATATCTTTCTCTCTAAAGGAGCCTGAAACTACTACAATGGTAGACTGCGGGAGATAGTGCTCACTGCGATAGGCAAGAAAATCTTTTCTGTTCACCCCACGGATAATCTCCTTGGTGCCCAGGACGCTCCGCCCCGCTGGTTGGTCGCCGTAGAGGAGCGCGGTGGCATCATCCTGCACTTTGCGGTTGGGCAGGTCCTCGTACATGTTCATCTCCTCAATAATCACCCCCTTTTCCCGCTCTATCTCTTTGGGATTAAAGGTTGGATTAAGATAGAGGTCAGAGACGATTTCAATTGCCTTACGCACGTTTGTTGATGCCACCTTGGCGTAGTAGCCGGTAAACTCATAGCTGGTAAAGGCGTTGTACTGCGCGCCGAGCGCGTCAAGCTCTGCGGAAATCTGCATGGGTTTGGGACGCTTCACAGTGCCTTTAAAGCACATGTGCTCCAAAAAGTGCGAAATGCCGTTCTCCCCCGCGCGTTCATACTTTGATCCGGCCTCAACGAGCACCATCACCGTTACGCTTGGCGTATCCCGTCTCGGCACGGTAATGAGACGCAGACCGTTTTTAAGCACGTGTGTAGTGTAAGACATAGGGTCTGTTTGTAGCACAAAACCCAAGGTTTTACAACGAGGTCTGGATTGCGGCGACAATCTCCTCTGCAGGAATGCGCGTTTGTACGCCGCTGTCGCGGTCGCGCAGAGTAACCGTGCCGTCAGCAAGCGTATCAAAGTCAACGGTAATGCACCACGGCGTCCCGATCTCGTCCTGTCGCCGGTAGCGTTTGCCAATATTGCCGTTGTCGTCAAACATTACCGCGGGGAGCGCCGGCACAAGCGCACGGTAAATTTCTCTCGCTCGTGCCACAAGTTCGGGTTTGTTTTTTAAGAGAGGGAACACCGCCGCGCTAATCGGCGCAAGCGCGGGTGGGAGCCGGAGCACCGTGCGCTTCTCACTTGCCCCGCCAGCGACGGTGGCACCAAGCTCATCCTCTGCATAAGCGCTTGCGAGCACCGCAAGCGCCGTGCGGTCAAGACCAAGCGAGGGCTCTATCACATGTGGGATGAAGCGCTCTCCTGTTACCTCGTCGGAGTAGGAGAGGTCAACGCCGCTACGCTCGCTATGCTGCGCCAAATCATAGTCTCCGCGGTAGGCAAGCCCATAGAGCTCCTTGCGTCCAAAAGGAAAGTCGTATTCAAAATCAATGGTGCGCCGCGAGTAGTGCGCGCGCTCCCCATCCGGAACCTCCACTTCGTGCACCGCGCTCTCTGGGATGCCGATGCGAGCAACCCACCCGTGCAAAAGCATACGCCACCTTTCAAAGTGCTCTTCCCATTCCTTGGGGCGCACGAAGTACTCAATTTCCATCTGCTCAAACTCGCGCGCGCGGAAGAGGAAGTCGCGCGGCGTAATCTCGTTGCGGAAGGCCTTCCCTATCTGCGCAATGCCGAAGGGCAGTTTGGGATGATAGGCATCAAGAGTATTTTTGAAGTTTACAAAAATGCCCTGTGCTGTCTCCGGACGCAAATAGGCAACAGAGGAGCTGTCTTCCGCCGCGCCGATGCGCGTCTCAAACATCATGTTAAATTGCCGCGGCTCGCTCAAAGGCCCCCCGCACTCGGGACAGTGCGGTCCAATCCCGACACCGAGTGTCGGGATTATCTGGTCGGCGCGAAAGCGGCGCTTGCACTTCTCACAGGCAACGAGCGGATCGCTGAAGCCCTCCACGTGCCCGGATGCCTTCCAGACCTCCGCATTCATGATAAGCGCCGCGTCAAGGGTAACCATATCCTCACGCTCCCGCACAAACATCTTGTGCCACTCGTTCTTAATGCGCTCTTTGAGGAGTACCCCCAAGTGCCCCCAGTCCCAGGTGCCCGAGAGACCGCCGTAAATGTCAGAGCCGGGGAAGACGAAACCCCGCCGCTTCAAGAGCGATACGAGTTCCCCCAGCTTGTTGTTCTCCGCACTCATTGTGTTATCTCATCGGTCCCGCTTCTGAAGGCAGGGTCTTTGACAATTCTTGTGTTAATGGCGGGCCGGGCCACTTTTGCGAGTGTCTTGGTAAAGGTGTCAGTGCCCTTAAAGAGAGACTCTAGCACAAGGGTAGGCGCTTCTCCAACTTGGGAGATACTCGGAGTAATGCCGACTTGGAAGGATACGCTCCGCGGCGCAGCTCCTCCCACTCCCGTTCCTCGCTTGAGGTGCTGCACATCCCAGCTAACCGTATGGGTATTTGGATTGTACAGGACCGATTCATTCACCGGAGAGGTGGCGCCTTTCCATTGTATATATACAGGCAGTACCGCCTCCACAGTGGCAGTCTCCACATCGTTGGAAGGATTTGCGAGCGTCCAGATAATCGTGTAAGTCGTTTCAGCTCCGACCTTCGGAGGAATGGGACCAGTATTGCGTATGGGACCAACCGAATAGTACCCGTCTGCCGAGAAGGCAACCTGGGTGCCAAATTTCACCGTGCGGGAAGTCAGTGATTCAACTTTCTGCTCTGTAAACCCTTCAGCAACGCGCGTGCCGGTAAAGAGTATTGAAATAGTTATGCTGGGGTTCTCAAGGGTAAGTGTGCGAGAAGGGGTTTTGGCCTTAAACGAAAACTGGACGTTCTCACGTGCTCCCGGCGCAATACTCTGCAATTCTTTCATCTCTCTCCCGTCCCAGATAATCGTATTGTTGAGTGAATTGTAAAATCCTCCCTCGCTTGCCGTGACGCTCTCCTCATCAACGGGACCGCTCATGCTAAGCGTAATCGTCCCTCCGGAGACGGGAGTATTGGTCGTGTTCTGCCACGAGATGGCTCCGTTAATCGGCTCGCCAAGCGGCGCCGCAATCTCCTTCTTCGTATCACCCAAGAGCGTTACTCCAAGGGTAATGTAAGGCCGCGCAAGGGCAACGCTCTCAAATGCAGTGTTGTAAATGATGGCGAGAATCCCAGCTTCATGGGTGTCTTCCGTCCCTACGCTTGCGCTGATTCCCTTCACTTCTTCTTCCCCGCCCCGCGGTATGCCGGTAATGGAGACCGTGCGCTCTGCTCCGGGAGCGAGGTCGCCAAATCGCCAGAAGGATGTCCCCTGCGATGGTTCCGGTTCAAGCACGCGCGTGGCAAATCCGTAAGGAAGGCCCACCTGGAGCGCAACATTTTTGAGCGTCGTCTTTGCGTTTGAAATTACGCGTATTGTCGCGGTAATTTCCTGGTCAGGATTGATCTCTTTGGGCAATTCCACAAAAACATCGACGGGCGCCGCCGCAAGCGTTACGGTATACGTCGCGCTCCTCACGTAGAGCGAGACTGACTCCGGCACGGTGTATTCAAGCTGTGCGGTAAGCTCCGGGCGCGTATCCGCCGCGCCAAAGAAAATTGCCTTCACCGTTCGGTTGAGCACTTCGGTCGCCTTTATTTCGCCAAGCGGAATGCGTTCGCGGGTAAGCTCCTTGGTCGGGTCAAGGGGGTCACGCGTCCCCGAGGGATACTCTATGACGAGCACCGAGTTGAGGAGCGGATTCTCATCCTTATTGGTAATGGTAACCTGCACGGTCGCAACTTCCCCGCCAGAGATGGAGCGCGGGCCGTTAAGAACTAGTTCTACATTAGGCTCGGTGTTCCCGAGTTTAAAATAAAGCACCGCCCCGGCAATGGCGACAGAGAGTGAAAAAAAGAGAAGCGACCCCAGTAGAAGTTTGGATATCAGCGACATTGGCTTGTTTTGCCTTCCCATTATCGGTTCCTGATTGGGGGCATCCTCCGGATGAGAATCCCACTCACTGCGCGTTTCTGTCGGAGTTCTTTGCAGAGCATCCCGCTTGCCGAATGACGGCTCCCAATTTTTGTCATAGAGCTTCTTTTTAAGTGTCTCTAAACTGTCATCGCGCGACATGCGTCTAGTATACCATGCCCCTCTGCGCGGTACTCTCTGAAGCGCTCAAGCACTTCTGGGAAAATCCCGCGCGACCGCACAAAATCTCCAAGAGACTCATGTTCAGGGAGAAATCCCGCCCGGGAGAACATGCGGAGCTGTGTGAGCAAGAGAGCGTCTCCTGCAAGGCGTTCCGAACGACCGAGGTACTCATAGAACGCGCGCATATCGTCAAAGAGATTCGTGTGCGGATCATCCGGGACGGTGAGCATCGTAGCAAGTGCGCAGGCCTCCGCAACAAGCGCTCGCGCGGAGGGATTTTTAAGGTGCGCTCGGGAGAGCGTCTCTGCACCGGTAACGCGCCAAAGTACCTTGCCGCGCACCAGAGAGACTCGTGCAAAGCTATAATCCTGGAGGTGGTAACGGAGCTTTGACTTTTGCATGCGGATGCTCTGCGCATGCGCGGGCAAGAGCCCTAAATCCTCGGTCAGGAGCGTGAGCATCTTATGACCGTCCCCTTCAGCGCGAGACATGAGAATGATGGCACGGGTAGTGTGTATGTGATACGCCATTTAGCTACGTGAGATGCTTAACATCTCCCCCTCGGCAATGGTGAGTTGTGTGGCAGTGGCCTGTTCCAATTCCGCGCGATATTTTTCCAATAGTACTGCATCATCCTTTCCTGCACGGATAGTAAGCGCCACTATCTCTCCGAGAGCGCAACCCTCGCTCTTTCTAAAATCTTGGACGCTCCGAATGAACTCGCGCGCCACTCCTTCCTCGCGTAGTTGCGGTGTGATGATTGTGTCCAGCCACACATCCTCGCCCATGTTCTCTCCGAGGACAATGCGCTTGACGTTGACCTCGTCGCGGATGAGCTCTTGGTATTCCTCGAGAGGAAGCGCGCGCACTTTCATTGTTGCGAGCGGCTGGCGGATTTTTATCTCCTCTCGTTCGCGCCAAGTGAGCGCCTGGGAGACAAGCGCGCGCGCCTCTCGCATGGGAACAAGCGTCGCACGCTCCCCTTCGGGGAGCTCCGGCCAACGCGACAAGTGCACACTCTCGGGGTCCTGCTCGCTCCTCACGGCGCGGTACAGTTCCTCCGCGATAAAGGGCATGAACGGCGCCAAAACTTTTGAACTCTCTTTGAGCACTGTCCGGAGTGTCGCCAATGCGTAGGATTTCTCATCTGCGTTTTTAAAGCGCTCGCGGGAGCGGCGCAGGTACCAGGTGGAAAGGTCATCAATAAAGAGTGTGATGGGCTTTGTGGCGCGGTCAAGCTCATAGGCATCAAGTCCCTCTGTCACCTCCCGCGCGAGCTCGCTAAGACGCGCAAGAATCCAACGGTCTAAGACTGGATTGCTGGCTTGCACCGCCACAGGCGGGGCTTCTCGATTCGCATAGGTGTTATAGAACGAGAGTACGTTGCGCAGGCGCAACACATTCTTGCGGTATAGTTCTGCAACACCACGCTCCGAAAAATTAAGGTCTTCTGCTCGGACCACGGGTGAGGAGAGGAAATAGAAGCGCAGAGCGTCGGCCCCGTAGCGCTCCATGACTGCAAGCGGGTCAGGGTAGTTTTTGAGCCGCTTGCTCATCTTCTGCCCGTCCTCGGCAAGAATGAGACCGTTTGCAATGACGTGCCGGTACGGCGACGCGCCGAAGAGCCCAACTCCCAAGATAAGCATGCCGTAGAACCAGCCGCGAGTCTGGTCCAGCCCCTCGGCAATAAAGTCCGCCGGATAGCCCACGCCGCGTGCAGGGTCAAAGGTATCACTGTTCTCAAACGGGTAGTGCGCCTCGGCAAAAGGCATGGAGCCGGACTCAAACCAGCAGTCAAAGACTTCGGGAATGCGGCGCATTTCTCCGCCGCAGGAGCAAGGGAACGTAATTGCGTCAATGGCGGGTCGGTGGAGCTCGGGGCCGCCCGCGTTGTGCCACTCGCCCGTGCGTAGGTGGGCGCCAACGCCTTCAAAAAGAGTGCGTAGCATCACGAGCGGGAGTCCATGCGAGATAATAAGAATGCGCTTGTCGCGGTAGCGCGATTCTGAATCTTTTAAAAATTCTTCAATCCGCTTCTGCATGTCTGTTTTATTTTCGCCGCCATACGGGTGCTCCGTCCAGCGCGCTTCAGAAGAGCTATAGCGGCTCCAGTACTGCTGCCATGTTCCGCCCGTGAAGTTCCCTGTATTAATCTCGCCAAGGCGCGGGTCAATGATGAGAGAGTCGGGCTTGAGTCCGAGCTCGCGCGCGACGATGCGCGCGCTCTCTTGCGTACGGTCAAAGGGCGAGCTTATAATGAAGTCCATGCGCTCTCCGGCAAGTTCTCTGGCGCTCAAAAGCACTGATGCCGCCCCATCGGGAGTGAGGGGTGTTTTTGCGCGCACATCCGAGGAGACTTGGTCATTCTTATTCCCTTCAATCTCGCCGTGGCGCATGAGGAAGTAGTTATTCTTCGCAATCTGTACCCCACCAAGCTCCGCAAGCGAACCGACTATCTTGAGCTCTTTGCAGGCATCACAGCGCCAGACGGGCAACGGAGCGCCCCAGAAGCGCGAGCGCGAGATGGCCCAGTCGCGCACGCCCTCGAGCCACTTGCCAAAGCGCCCGTCTCTGATATGCGCGGGTATCCAGGTGACTGTCTGATTTGCTTTGATAAGTTCATCTCGCATCACCGTTACCTTCATAAACCACGAGCGCGCCGCATAATTAAGAAGAGGTGTATCACAGCGCCAGCAATGCGGATAGGAGTGCACCACCTTCTCTTTAGCAAAGAGAAGGTTCTTGCCGGCCAAATGCTTAAGGATGAGCACATCAGTCGCCATCGGGTTGTCTTTTGACTTAACCGGTTCTCCCGCAAAATCGCGCACTGTGGAGCTAAAACGCCCGTCCATCCCCACATGCTGAATAAAGGGGAGCTCTTCATGTGCGCCCAGTTCCATGTCGTCTTCGCCGAAGGCGGGCGCGATGTGCACGATACCGGTACCGTCCTCTCCCGTCACAAAGTCCGCCATGTAGAGCTTCCATCCTCTCTCGCGATTTTTAAGCGCCGCGTCAGCGTTAAAGTAATCAAAGAGCGGCGTATAGGCCTTCCCTGCCAAATCCTTCCCTTTGAGCTCATTGATGATTGTGTATTCGCCCGTAAGCACGTGCGGCGCGCGGTCCTTAGCGAGGATATAGTTCTCCTCCCCTACCTTTACGCGTACATAGAGGAGTTCCGGCGAAACAGCAAGCGCGACGTTGCCGGGAAGCGTCCACGGCGTTGTGGTCCACGCGAGGAAAAAAGTATTTTCCTCACCTACTACAGGAAATTTTATGGTGACGGAAATGTCGGTCACATCCTTGTAACCCTGATTCACCTCAAAGTTGGCAAGCGTCGTCTCACAGCGCGGGCAGATATGCATTGCCTTGTAGCCCTCGTACATAAGACCTTTGTCGTAGAGCGTTTTAAACGCCCACCAGATACTCTCGGTATAGGCGCTGTCCATAGTGCGGTAGTCATGCTCCATGTCCACAAAACGCCCGAAGCGCGGGATAATCTCCTTCCATTGTGCTATGTAATGCAGCACGCTCTCTCGCGCGCGTTTGTTAAACTCCTCTATCCCGTACTCCTCAATGTCTTTTTTTGTGTTAAGGCTAAGCTCTGCCTCCACTATATTTTCTATAGGCAACCCGTGGCAATCCCAGCCCCAGCGGCGGCGCACCTTGTTGCCGCGCATCACGCGGTAGCGCAGGATGGCGTCCTTGACGGCGCTGGTGAGGAGATGACCGTAATGCGGGAGCCCTGTCGCAAAGGGCGGTCCGTCGTAAAAGATGAACGGCTCGCCCTCGCGGCACTCGCTCTTGTTGAAGATGTTGTTTGTCTCCCAAAACTCCAGCATCCGCTTTTCATAATCCATAGCGTCATTCTATCCAAAAAATCTCAAGAATTCCAGCGCGCAAAAATCATACCATAAAAGTACGATCGTAGAAAAGTGGTATGATTTTTTAACAAGCAACAAGAAGTATTCATAGTTTAAACGCGAGTTTGAGTTTTGCTTCGTTAGAAATTGAATGAAGTTCCATGTAATACACATACGACCGAACCTCAAACAATTCAACGAGAAAATCAATCTCCTCTTTGCAGGGATACGGCAGGATGAGCGCTGAACGTTGCAACTGGTAGAATCCGAGTTCATGGAGCTTGTCGCGCAACGCATCGCGGGCAATACGCTTATGCTCCGGTATGTCGAACATTACCATCCTCCACAGATGATCCCAGCGCTTTGGGCGTTCAATACGCATCGTGTCTGCATGAAAAGTGAGAACTTTCTGTCTTCCCGCTTCTGTAATCGTTGTAGTAACCGTGCCATCGCGAGATTCCTTCCATGAAATCAGCCGTTCGTTCTCAAACTCGCGCAGTGTTTGATAGAGGTAACTCTTCCTAATTTTTTTTAGTTCGCGCGGGAGAGATGAGATGAGCCGGAAGTAGCTGCGAGGAGACCGCGCGAGGCAGAGCGCGAGGCCTGTCGCCAGAAGAAAGAGTAACTCTTGTTTCCATGGACTTGTAATGGTCATTTCATAAATCATACCAGATTTCCCCGATCGGGGAAAAGTGATACGATTTTTACATCTTCTCGGGTGCGGCCATGCCGAGCAGAGAGAGTGTGCGGCTAAGCACGGCGCGCAGGGCGGCAGTGAGCGCGAGTCGGTAGGCCTCGCGCTCGGAACCGATAATACGATTTTCTGCGTAGTAGCTGTTAAAGGCTCCCGCAAGCTCATTGGCGTAGGCAACAAGGCGCTGTGGCGCGAGCTCGCCCGCGGCGCGCTCTGCCTCTTCAGGAAAGTAGAAAATAAGTCGCTCCAGCGCGCCCGGCGTTTCCGGATTCCCTATGCCTCCGCCCTGTCCCGCGTCCGCCGCGGCGGATGTGCGGGGCTGCGCGAGCACACTCCCCGCGCGCGCATGCGAGTACTGGAGGTAGGGGCCAGAGTCACCCGTGAACGAAATTGATTTCTCTACATCAAAGATACTATCCCTCCCTATCCCCTGCTTGAGTATGGAGTACTTGAGCGCAGCTACAGAGACTGCGTCCAGAGTTCCTTCCACATCTTTTTTTTCTTCTGCAGCTGCCGCGCGCGCGCGAATTTTTTCCCGCACCTCGCCTATAAGCCACTCGGCAGTGAGCACGTCCCCTGTGCGTGAGGACATTTTCCCTGATGGGAGACGCAACATTCCGTGCGGAACATGTTTTTGTTTGGCGGCAAGCTCGGGGAAAATCTCCCCCATTGCCGCAAGAAGTACCTTGAAGTACTCACTAATCTCATTGCCCGTTACCACCACCGAGAGGTCGTAGGGATAGCGCTCATATTTGATTTTTGCAAGACCGAGTTCTTTCGCTTCATACGTAGGGAGATCGTCTTTATTGAGGAAAACCCGAGTATGCAGTCCTTTCTTTTCTCCGCGATAAATAACAGCGCCCTCACTCTCTTCAAACACTGTTCCCATATGCTCGGAGACAATCTTTTTTCCGAACTCGCCTGTTTCACTTTCAAAAAAATAGTAATCAAAGTGCGTGCCAAGAAGTGTGTGGATACTTTCAAAATAATCTAAAGAAATTTTTCTTCCCGCATCGTAGAGCTCATTGAGAGCGGGGTCACTGCGCTCGTAAATTTTTTTATTGATTTCATGAATTTCTTTTTTTGCCTGCTCATCACTCTCGTATGCAGTCGCCCCCGCCGCGTATGCCCGCCCCAGCATCTCCATAGTCATCGTCCCATCTTCCAACTTCCAGTCTCCATCCGCCGGCTGGCGGACCAGTTTCCAGAGCGCCTTTGCCACATGGAGACCAACATCACCTTGGTAGTCAGCACGCTTCACTTCTGCTCCTCCCCACTCAATGAGACGAGAGAGGGATTCCCCAATACAGTTGCTCATCAGGTGGCCAATGTGAAAAAGTTTGAAGGGATTAGTGTCGGTATACTCCACCATCACCTTTTTGCCCGCGTAGGCAGTGCTCCTCCCGTAGTCAGGATTTTGTGCCGCTTCAGTAATAGCACGATGAAAAACGACAGGAGCAAGAAAGAAGTTAATGAATCCATTCCCTCCCACTTCAACATGTTCAATATCAGTGCTTTTATGGGCATTAAGTTCTGTAACAAGCGCTCCCGCGATCTCTAGAGCTGATTTACCCGTAATTTTAGATAACCCAAAAGCGACATTCGCCGCGTAATCGCCCCTGCCTCGTGACGAGTCTGCGAGTTTTACGGGGTCAACAGTAAAAACAAGCTCGGGATACCCAAGCCCCTTGGCCGCTTCCTGTACTGCTCTCCTGATTTCCTTTTCCATAATCCTGTATCTGCTCCTTGGTCCTTGCCACTTGATACTTATTACTTGATACTTGTTCCTTGCCTCTCATGGCCATTCTAGCAGAAATCTCCCATCAAAAAAGCCTCCGCCGTAGCGGAGACTTTTTTAAAAGACTTATTGGTTAAGGAAAATAAACACCGGTAGTGCGCCAGCCTTTTCCATTGTTACCAGTAGAGTAATATACCTTACCGCCTATCATTGCTTTCGTAGATGTTGCTGTGTAATACACAAGTTCAGTCCGTTGATTTTGTCGTTGCGGCACAAATATACTTTTAACTGTTACTAAATATTCACCGCCATCGCCAACTGAACTATCAGACGGAGAGATACTATCAATTATTGAGTAAAAACCGGGATATCCTGCGCCAATAACCTTTGTTGCATTTTGTATAGAGGAAGTAGAGGAGAGTGACGAGACAAATGCAAGGCCAAAGTCTCTGATGTTTGGTTTTAGAAGTGTCCCTCCCTGCGCCCTAACACGAAAGGTCATCTGCGCAGTAATCGTGCTAGTTGCCCCAAGATAGCTGGGACGAGTTACTATTGGCCCCGGAGCACTGACTAACGTCCATATTGCGGCGGGTACTATTTGGTCACCATGCAATAGGGATTGCAGGCGTATTCTCCCTGAATATTTTTTTGTAGTTTTATTGTATACAGCTAGCAGATGAGGTTGATACACTTGCGTAAGAGTCCCGTTAGAATATGTTCTAGGAAGATTAAATGCGATTTTCGATGACGTTGCAGATTCGGGAAATGCCCGAATATCATAGATAAAGATGACATCAGGGCGCCTTGATGCACATGCGCCTGATTCGGTCACACGGCATATAGTAACCATGTTACTTGTGGTAGAGAAACCCGATCCAGACAAAACAAGTGTGCTTGTTGCTGACCCGTAACCGAAAATAGCATAAGAAGTGATAACAGGAATATTCGCCGCCGTACCAACACTACTCACCTGCGCAAGTTGCTCCAGTGCAGCCGCTTCTTCTGCTCCTTGTGGCACACCGGCGACCTTCGCGCTTTTTAATGAAAACCCTCCATTGCTCATTACCATATAAGTAGCAAGAAAGGCAACGACGAGAGTGCTAATAACCGCCCCTTTGTTCTTAGCGATCTGCTTTTGATAATTCGTGGACATGGTACAAAAGTTGCAAGTATTAAGTACTGAGTATCAAGCACCAAATACTAAGTTATAAAACTAAGCGCCGCTGAAACCTTTCGACAAAGGTTAGTAACCGTTTTATTGTAACACCCCCCCCACGAGGGCAACGGGGAGGAAGTGGATAAGTAAACCGCCACACTCTCACAGAGTGTGGCGGTGGTGGCACAAACATTACTTACTGAATGCGAATTTGCTCGCGCCGATGAGTGGAGCAATGATGTCAATAGCCGCGTCATGGACTTCCCCTTCGGGAATGTTGGCATCAATGCGCAGAACATGTACCGTATCTTCAATGGAGGCAAAAAACTCATCGTAACCGTCACCGATCCGGCGATGAAAATCCAGTGACTCTTGATCAAAACGATTTAAGGCCTGATGAGACCCCTCTTTGCGCGTGAGCCCAATACTCGGATCCACAACAAGATAGATGTAACGGTCCGGCATCGGGAAAAGTTCTTGCGCTCTCAAAAAAGTCTCTGTGAGATCCCTCCTGCCCCGCCCAACGATCTGATAGGCAAACGTAGATGCGCAGTAGCGGTCGCAGACAACATGCCTGCCCTTCTTAAGCGCGGGGACCATGATCTCTTCTGCAAGTTGCGCCCTCGCCGCAAGAAAGAGAAAAAATTCCGCTCCCAGGCTCATTTCCCGATCCATCAGGAGGTTCCGCACTTCTCTGCCAAGAGCAGTCGTGCCGGGTTCCTGAACAAAGGTAATGGGGTACCCCGTGAACTCCATAGAGAGCGCTTTTACTAGGGCGCTCTTCCCCGCTCCTTCACCGCCTTCTATCGCAATCAAAGACATCTATAAACTCCTTTCTCATACAAAGTGCGTTCTGCCGCCAGTCTATCAAATATCAAGAACCCATGCTACCGCACCTGCGCAATTTTTTCACCTTCACCATAAGCACCTTGCAAGTATAGCAGAGAAAAGCTAGGATGCGGGAAGTCAAGAACATTCACACGAGGAGGCACATTATGAAAGAGGTAAAGCCCCGAGTGTTTCTCGTGGGAGAAACGCGAATCATTCCCGAGGGCATGCAGAGTTACCTGGAGCACATCGGCGCTCCCCACTGGGACTCGAATGCGCAATCGGATGCCGAAAAGCTCACCGAGTTCTACGGTAAACTCTGCTACAAGAGCTTCGCAATCGGTCTCAACCCCAATATCCGGAAGGTGCGTGAGAGCAACAAGGAGTACATTGACCACGTCATAGAAGTTGGACACGGTTCCGTCATGGAGCATGCAGTAATTAACTTTGCTTTTGCCGACGTCTCTCGCGTATTCACGCATGAGCTTGTCCGCCACCGAGCTGGTGTTGCCATCTCGCAAGAGAGTCTGCGTTTTGTGAGGCTCACTGACCTCGGATTCTGGGCGCCAACGATCATCAGAGAAAGCCCGGAGGCAATGGAGATTATGGGCAGAGCGTTCGAACACCTAGAGGGGCTACAGTACAAACTCGCTGAACTCTTTCACATCGATGAAATGAGGGATTTTGGGGTAAAAAAGGTGCTCACTTCAGCATTTCGTCGCATCGCGCCTATCGGACTCGCCACGGCCATCGGCTGGAGCGGGAACATCCGCGCCATACGCCACGTGCTTGAGATGCGTACTGATCCCGCCGCAGAAGAAGAAATCCGCATCGTCTTCGGCCAGGTCGGCCGCCTCATGCAGGAGCGCTACCCAAACCTTTTCCGCGATTACACAGTCACTGACGTAGGCGGGCACCCGCATTTCTGCACAGCGCATCGCAAGGTATGACGGCACAAAAATATCCCTGTCCGCCGCGGCGGACAGGGGTTTTTTCATTGCGCAAAGTGCTTGGAGAGGCGGGCGCCGCGCTGGCCGCGGTAGTGTGAGGTGGCTAGCTCATCGTAGTGCGCGTCAGGTAGCGCCGCCATGCGCTCAAAGCGAATCTTAGCAAAGGCTTGCCATTCACGGATAACCAGATCCTCAAAAGGGCGCACTTCAAGGGTAATGGGGCTACCCTTCCCCTTCCCATTCTTCCCAAAACCCCAACCGGCATCAATGTAGCCGGCATAGTGGGAGCGGAACTCTCCGGTGCGCGAGTCCATATCCACCGCCTCGCAGGAGAGATGGGGCGGCACGCAAACGCACTCATGCGTTGAAAGCACATAGAACTCGCCGCGGCGCAAGCGCAGCATCCCCTCCTCGGCACGGATGCGCTCAAAATAGTCCTCCCAGCAGTAGCCGCGCTGTGAAAAATCAAGCACGCGGGACGGCCGCCGGCACCGGTAGCCTATTGCGCCGTTACGCAAACTCAAGGTGAGGAGCACCGACCCGTCGGCATCGGTAATCTTAAGGTCATCATACTCTAAAGGGCGACCGCCCGGAGAGAAGACGAGCGAGTTGCGCTTTATCTCCACCTCAAGCTCCAGTTCCGAGAAGCGCGTGTTCGCGGTAAAGAGACGCATTTGCGCCACACGTTCTCCGGGATGGATCACCACCGGGAAGGACTTTGGGGTGATGGCGAGCCAGAGCTCCGCCTTGTGCCCCGCCGGCGTTACCGCATCAAAGCGCGGGACGCCATCGGCAAGCACGCGCACGTGCACATCATTCCTGCCCGTGCTGGATTTTGGATTGCAGTAGCCATAGACCTCTCGCGGCAAGCGCAGGCGTTCCCGGAGCCGCGCAAGGTACGAGACGCCAACCTCCATAGGGTGTGAGAGCTCATGGGGAATAGCTCCCACACAGCCAAGCAGATCTGCAACGCGCTCACCGATGCGCGGCTGTACGATCCCTTCCACACGGTAGCATTCTTCTGAAAGTGAGAGATCAATAGATGACGGATTTGCCTGGGCCTCTACCGCACCAGCAATGTAGCCGGTGCGAATAAGATCAACAAGCATCTGTCGCGGCAGGACTCCTTCGTACCTCCTTTTATGCTTCACGCTACGCTCCTTTCACGTCAAAGATCGTTTTCCTCCCTCCGTCATACAGAAGAAGCTTGCCTTTTGCAAGTCTTGGCAGACACCGAGTGTTGGGAATTTGAATTTGAGCACTCGGTGTCTTAGACTACTTCCACCCCCATTGAGCGGGCAGTGCCCGCGACCATATGCATAGCGCCTCCAATATCTTTGGCATTCAAGTCCACCATCTTTTTTTCCGCAATCTCGCGCACCTGCGCCTTGGTGATGCTCCCCGCTTTTTGCATGCCTGTTTTGCCTGCTCCCTTATCAATTTTTGCGGCCTTCAAAATAAATTGCGGGACTGGCGGTGTTTTTAATATAAAATCAAAACTGCGGTCATCGTAGATACTTACAATCACGGGGACGATGTCCCCCGCCATCTGCGCCGTCGCCGCGTTGAACTTGCCCACAAAGTCGCCAATGTTGATGCCGGTCGGCCCCAGCGCGGTGCCCACCGGCGGCGCTGGTGTTGCTTTGCCGCCTGCAATTTGCAATTTAACTGTTTTGGTAACTTTTTTTGCCATAGGATGATTTTCTTACGAACGGAGTGAGTTAGAAAATCACCACCCCGCCCTTACTTAATATCTAATCGCTCCCGTAACGAACTCCATGCGCCACCGAACTGCTTGAGCTTGTACTCTCTTCGTCGCGCTAAGCTCTCGGTAAGGTAGGCCTCATAATATAGTAATTTACAATTTTGTCTAGCACTGTTGCTGTTTGAGCCTTTTTCGCAAATCTGCGGTATAGCCGATATAGTACCCACGTTCGCCTTGTCGTTTGATCACGTATGTATAGAACATAAGTGAGGGCGGGGTTAAGGAATTTATAGTCGCTACGCTCCTTAAATTCTCTTAACCTGCAAGAAATCAAGCTCTAAGGGCGTCTCTCTCCCAAACATGGAGACGAGCACCTTGACCTTGCCGCGGTCGGTATCCACTTCAGAGACCGTGCCCTCAAAATCCTTGAAAGGCCCGTCTACAATCTGCACCGCCTCGCCGGGCACGAGCTCAATGGTATGCTTGACTGTCTCGTCCCCCATGCGGGCAAAAAGCTCGGCAACCTCGCGCTCGTTGAGAGGCACGGGGATCACGCCGGAGCCGACAAAGCCGGTCACCCGCGGGGTATTCCTGACCACGTACCAGCTCTCGGGGTCATAGACCATCTCAACCAGCACATAGCCCGGGTAGATTTTTTCTTCAACCGTTACGCGCTTGCCTCCCTTTACCTTCACAACCTTCTCAATCGGCACAATCACGTTAAAAATCTTGTCTTCCATGCCCAGCGACTCAATGCGCTGTTTAAGGTTCCGGAGCACCGTATTCTCGTAGCCCGAGTAGGTGTGGATGGCGTACCAGCGCTTGTCGCGCGAGGGTTCTGCTTGTAGTGCTTCTTCTGCCATATATATAAAAACGCGCGAGCTTACACGATGAGCTTGCCGAGGATAAAGGTGAAGACGAGGTCAAAGAGGGCAAGGAAGAGCGAGATGCCAGCAGAAAAGACAATAACAGTGAGAGTAAAATTCACCGACTGGTTGCGCGTCGGCCAATTAACGTGACCAAGCTCGCGCTTGGTCTCCTCAAAGTAGCTTCCAATGCTCATTGTTCTATTCTAAATAAAAAGCCCCGCAGGGCACTATTCATAGTATACCCATGGAGCTTTGCAAGTCAAGCTCCCGTCCAATCATAATTTGGCTTGTGTGATCAAGACAGAAAAGAAATCACTCATCGTTTCTTTGCCGACCTTCTCTTGGAGCCAATTAATTTCTTCATCTTCTAAATCATCTGAATACAGTAATTGTTCCAAAAAAAGTCTGTCGTTAAACGCATCGCCATATTTTTGCCTTGCTTCTCCCATCGCATCCGAAAGAGAAATTAGATTTTTTGAAAAGATGAAATACAAATCAATATAATCTTTTATTGATTGTCTCCTCCCCAGAGTATACGCTTTCATTGAAGCAATATCTTTAACGCTCGCAAGCGGGACGACGCCAGTAGACACTGTTTGGTGTAATAAAAGAAACGGGTAATAGAGAAAAGTTATTTTGACTTCATCTGCAATAACGGTGAGCTCGTCTTTATTTTTTACCAAGATATGTACCGGTCCAAAAATTCCTTCAATTTCAGACAAGAGAGTTCTCTGTATGGGATTATCGGAAAAAAAATCCAGATCAACTGAAATCCTGTGCCCCAATTGAAGAGCCAGCGCGGTTCCACCTGCCAAATAAAAACCCTTCAAAAAACCACACGTATCCCAAACAGCTTTAGTTTTTTCACTTAGAACCTCTGGGTGCATAATTCCAATCATTGAAATTAAAAATTGTCTCTATCAATGCGCGAGTCTTGGATCGGATCTCGGTCATTGGGACACTGGATAAGATGTTTGTTATCTCGGCATCTCCATAAAACGACCTGATCCAATTCCAATGGTCTAATGTGCCATAGCTAAGAGCTTGAATGATTATGGTTTTTTTCATCTTTTCAGGATCACATTTATCAAAATCATGGGCCCAGAGTATGGATTTGAATATTTGAGGCAACTTCTGCATTTCTCAACTATATCACAATGCGACGCAAAAACAGAAGCTATGTGTGTCTACCGTGAATTAAGTATGAGATTGATAAACTGCTGGAGCAATGCGCCCACCGCGCCGTATTGGGTAGAAGAGGGAGCGAGCGCAGAAGCCGAATTTACTCTAACGTCAGCTGACTTCGTATCAACGAGCGATCCGTCAGATCGATACGCGCGCACAGTAACCGAAACACTTTTGGCTGTGCCGGATGTGTTCATCGCAAGAAACGAGAGTGAGGCGTTTGGACCGGCAACAGTGATGGAAGCATGCTGGAATGAGCAATAGAGTTCTCCAGAGGTGGGATGGTAAATGTATGCACCGCCAAGGGAACCGCAGTTGAAATCAACCGTGTAGTGGCTGATCCCGCTGCCGCTCGCGTACAGTGTACCCGTCGTCCCGCCGAGAATAATCGAAGGTAGCGAGAGGTAACTGAAAGATCCGGAAGGAGAAGGCGATGGCTGCGGCAGGGCTGAAGGCGCCGGCGTCACGGTAAGGGTTGTTGACTGTGTTCCCACCAACGCGCCGGAGGCATTGTAGCCGCGGGTAGTGAGCGCTGCCGTGCCGTTTGATTGGCCGCTGTTGGTGAAAGTGAAGGAGAGCAAGCGATTGGTGGCAGTGGATGGTTGGGTTTCAGTGCGTATGCCGCTATTGCACCAGTTCTGGCTTGCACTGCTGCTAATATTCATAGCGCTCACACCGAGGCCACAGAGCATGTCTGATTCAATCCGGGCAACATTGCTGAATGTTTGGTATACATTTGCTGAAGTGCCCGAGAGAATAGTGTTACCGCCACTCACCGAGAGAGCGCCGAGTGAAGATTGTGCAGAAGCCGGCGCCACGCTCAAGCTAATCGTTCTGCTGCCAATCAATGTTCCTGCAGAATTGTATCCGCGTGCGGTGTAGCTCATGTTGCCAGTCACTGCAGAGCTGTTTGTGAGAGTCGCATACAGGAGGTCGCCAGTCGCAAACGATGGTACACCCTCGCTCTTTGTCCCTGTGTTACAGAGTTCCTGATTACTTATATTCCGTGCTGATATCCCCGCGCTACAGGTCATCACTGACTCAACTCGTGCAAGATTACTGTAAGACTTGGTGATATTGACTGATGTTCCAGAGCTAAGAGTCCCTGACTTATCTACCGTAAGCCCAAAAGACGATACTCCTCCGTACGGAGTTACTGTAATCGTCACTGATTTCTCATCGACAAGAGACTCTGCGGAATTATAGGCACGGACAGTTAGCGTCATTATTCCATTCTGAGAAACGCTAGGGTTAACTGCTTGGAAGTTAAGTGACCCTTCGGAACCAGAAATAGAAATAGTTCCAAGGTTGTATGCCGGACGCGAGGAAGCACAGAAGACTTCTCCCGTTAATGAATGGTATGCAGCGGCATAACTGCTCGCACAGGTAAATATGACGTCATAACGGGCAATATTAGTGCCTCTCACATTAAGCGTCCCTATGGCTCCGTTTACTAGTATCCCGGGCGCCGAGAGGGTATCAAAGGAGCCTGCGGCCGCTTCGCGTTCGCGCGCTTCGCGTTCTTCCCGTTGCGCGTTACTTTCTCCTCTCACGCCTCCCCCACCGGAGTAGCTTACTGCCGCCACATTCACCTGCCGCGCGGCGGCGGCCGGGTAGCCAAGCGCGTAGTTCTTCCCGCCAAAGGTGAACACAAAGCGCACCTCAAGGTCGTAGTAGCCAGCAGGAAGCGATGAAGGCAGGACGAGGAGTTCGGAGCCGTCGTTAGATGTTGCCGCGGCAATCACATAGCGTGCAGAAGTATCAATCTTTTTAAGCGCCAGCTCCACGTTTGCCGCGCGTATGAGCGCACGATTCCAAGTGACTGTGCGCGGGCTTCCCGCCTGCCAGCCAGAGACCGTGGGAGTTGGAGTAATACTCCCTGCCCCGCAGGATCGCGCAAAGATGCGAAAGCGCGTGGCGAGATTGGCAACCCCCGTTGGCGCCAGCCGTTCGGACACTTGGAAGCTCTTAAGTCCCGCGAGTGTCTGCGGACCAAAGGTCATCCGGCCTGGTGTCAGCGCAACCGCAGAGGAGATATGACCGGACTCCTGCAAAAAGTGAATGAGCGAGCTTACCTGGCTACCAATGAGTGCATCGGAGCTCCCATTGCGCAAGTTGACGGTCAAGAGAGTGCAGGTTGCCGCCTGCGCCTGGCCCGCCACCGCAAACACTGCGATAACGATAACACCGAGTACCACTAATTTTCGTATCATAGCTATGAATTTATTACTAAAAAGACCTGAATTCATTATACACCCGAGGCTCCGTGCCATCAAACTCATTTATCCACCCACTAGATTACAATGGTTTTTTATCAAGGGTAGCGTCTCCAAAACTCAATTCCTTCATCACTTCATCCCGCAACACAATGCCCGCGCTGTTCAGTACGATCTCAAGGGGTAAGCCCTCATTAAAGGCATATTCCTTAAGAGGTATTGCCAACAGGTTGTTTGCATCTGCCAGTTCTTTGAGCACTGCCATAGAGTAATCTTGGATATCATAGTTTGTCTGCGGATTCTTGCTTTTGACAAGATCAACAAAAAAGTCACCATTCTCTTTCAGAATCGTATAGAACCCGCTCTCATTCATTATCGTCTCCCCATAATCAGTCAGTTTGAGAGGGCTGCCCGGGGCATACGCAAGTTTCTGATTGATAGTAAAACCTCTTCCGCCCAAGAGAGTCTGTATCTCGACGATTGAGTTAGAAGCGGCTTTGATAAACGATTCAATTCTGTCTACTTTCACCTCTATCCTCCTGTCGGTATTCACCAAATTCTCAATGGTATTCTTTAAAAACCATGCAATAACACCGGCAATGACCGTTGCCGCAATAGGAATAATCACGTTCCAGTCCATATTCCTATTATACTCTGGTCTGGAGTATTAACTACGCTTGCCTACCTTGCGGCGGGAGACAATATGCACGTTTGAATACTTCTTGGGACGGCGTGTTTTTTGCCCCTTGCCCGTCGGCTTGCCCCATGCGCTCTTAGCGCGGCGCGTCCCCCTTCCCTGACGGCCTTCACCACCACCGTATGGGTGATCTACCGGGTTCATGGCGCTCCCCCGCACTGTTGGCCGGATTCCCATCCAGCGCGAGCGGCCGGCCTTGCCGATATTTACCAATTTGTACTCCTCGTTTGAAACCGCCCCCACCGAGGCCCAAGCATTCTCACTGATACGGCGCACCTCCGATGAGGGAAGTTTGACGTTCACAGAGCCGGCATGTATTCCCAACACCTCCGCAAAGCTTCCCGCCGAGCGCACGAGCTTAGCGCCGCCTTTGGGTTTGAGCTCAATGTTGTATATAAAGGTTCCCGCAGGAACGCGCTTGAGCGGCACGCGGTTGCCTACCGTAAGCTCCGCCTTTTCAGAGACCGTAAAGGTATCACCCGCTTTCATACTCTGCGGTACCAGCACGTAGCGGCGTTCGCCATCGCGGTAGAGCGCCACGCCAATAAAGCCGGAGCGGTTGGGGTCGTACTCAACCGACTCAAGCGTGGCGGGCATGTCGTACTTATTGTACATAAAATCAAGCTCGCGGTAGAGGCGCTTATGCCCTGCTCCCTTATGCCGCACAGTAATGCGCCCATCCGCATTCCTCCCCACATGGCGCTTGCCCCCTCTCGTAAGCGCTTTGTGCGGCTCCCCACGGGTAAGAACACCCTTGTAGGTGATGGTGGTCATGTGACGGCGGGACGGCGTTGTGGGATGGTAGCTTTTCATGATTATCCGAGGTCAATCTTCTCCCCTGGTTTGAGGAATATAATCGCTTTTTTAAAACCGGGACGCACACCGCGGATGCCGCGGCGCCCGATGCGGCGTTTGGACGGGACCGAGATGACGTTCACCTTGACGGGAGTAACATTGTAAAGTTCCTTAACGGCATGCGCGATATCGCGCTTGGTCGCGCGCTCTGACGCCACAAACACATACGCGCCTTTTTCAGAGAGAATTGAAGCGCGCTCGGTTATATGGGGTTTTATAAGCATCTGCGAACTCCGTTTAATGTTGTGTGCAATCTGCGCCATATTATTTTTTTACACGCCCTGCAAGCGCCTTAAGACTCTCTGCGGGGCTCTCCATAATCACATACTGGTAGCTTATGAGGTCCAGGGGGCTCACGGTGCGCAATTCCTCAACACGCGCGCTGGGTATGTTACGGAAGCTCCTCACCATCGCCTCCTCAAGAGTCGGGGTCGTGATGAGCGCGCGCTTGCCGCGCAGGTAGCGCAAATGCGGGTACCCGAGAGCTTCGGCTAAACTGCCGAGTCTCGCCGCCGCCTCCTTGGTCTTGGGCGCTTTGAGAACGCTTGATTGCACAAAAAGGAGTTCCTTGTCGCGGAGCTTTTGCGAGAGCACAGTAAGCAGAGCCTTATTGCGCATCTTTTTGCTAATTTTGCGGTCATAGTTGCGCTCATTAGTCGGTCCATGCGTCACTCCACCGCCCTTCCAGATTGGCGAACGGCTTGAGCCGTGGCGGGCACGTCCGGTGCCTTTTTGGCGCCAAGGTTTCCTGCCGCCGCCACGTACCTCACCGCGCCCCTTGGCGTGCGCAGTGCCCGCACGGGCGTTGCTTTGCATAGCAGTAATGACCTGGTGCACAAGGTCGGCATTCCAGGGCAAGGCAAAGAGCTCTTCCGGCACGGTGACGGTGCCAGCTTTTTTACCCTCCCATGTGTAGAGCTCCTGTTCCATAGTGTTATCTTAGCGGCCAATGACGGTAAGCACGGTCCCACGGCGCCCGGGAATTGCACCCTTAAGATAGAGCTCGCTACGCTCTGCGTCAACCTTAAGCACAGTGAGATTTTTAACGGTAATCGCGTCTCCTCCCATGCGGCCGGCCATGCGGACACCCTTGTACACGCGCTGGACGCCAGAGGCGCCGATGGAGCCAGGCTCGCGCTCGGAGTGCTTTTGGCCGTGCGAGCGCGGTCCGCCGTGGAAGCCGTGCCGCTTCACCACACCCTGGAAGCCCTTGCCCTTAGAGATGCCCCGCACGGTAACGGTATCGCCGGGGGCAAATTGGGACAGGCCTACCGTATCTCCCACCTTCACTTCCATGTCGCCATCTAATGGAAACTCTTTCAAATGTTTAAAGAGCCCTCCTGAAGCCTTGAGATGGCCCTTGAGAGGCTTGGTGAGCGATTTCTCCTTAGCCGCCACAAATCCCGCCTGGAGCGCGGCATAGCCGTCCTTCTCCTTTGTGCGCAGTTGCGTTACGGTAAGAGGGCCGGTTTTGAGGACGGTTGCGCCATGGGCATTGCCGCTCTCATCAAAGAGCTCCGTCATCGCTATCTTTGTGGCGAGTAAATACTTCATAATAGATTACTACATCATCTTGACGTCAATGTGAACGCCAGAGGGCAGGGAGAGGTTAGTGAGACTCTCCACGATTTTGGGATTGGGATTGAGGATATCCAAGAGCCGCTTGTGGATACGCATTTCAAACTGCTCCCGCGAATTCTTGTCTATAAAGGACGCGCGGTTGACCGTGTAGCGCTTGATGCCCGTAGGCAAGGGCACCGGGCCGCGCACGGTCGCATCATAGCGCAGTGCAGTGTCCATAATCTGCTTGACCGAGGCATCCAGCACCTTGTTCTCGTAGGCAGAGATGCGGATGCGGAGCTTCCCCATCTCTAGTCCGCCTCCCGCCGCCTTCTTTACCGCAGGCTTGCGTGCACCGCGCGGCTTTTGCGCAGCAGTGCGAGGCGCGGCCTTAGGCTTAACGAGAGCGACTGCCATATTAAGCGGTAATCTTGGTAACAGAACCGGCGCCGACGGTGTGGCCGCCTTCACGGATGGCAAAGCGGAGCTTCTCCTCAAGCGCCACCGGGGCAACGAGCTTTACCTTGAAGGTGACCGTGTCGCCCGGCATGACCATTTCGGCGCCATCGGGGAGAGTGACCTCTCCGGTCACATCGGTGGTACGGATGTAGAACTGCGGCTTGTAGCCGTTGAAGAACGGAGTGTGGCGGCCGCCTTCATCCTTGTTAAGGATGTAAACCTGCGCCTCAAAGTCGGTGTGCGGCGTGACTGATCCCGGCTTGGCCAGCACCTGGCCGCGAGTAATGTCCTCCTTCTTCACACCGCGCAGGAGGACGCCGGCATTGTCGCCTGCCATCCCCTCGTCCAGCTGTTTGTTGAACATCTCAATACCAGTCACCGTCGTCTTAGCGCTTGCCTTGAGGCCGATGATCTCAACTTCTTCACCCACCTTTACCACGCCGCGCTCAATGCGTCCGGTAACTACGGTTCCGCGGCCTTCAATGGAGAAGATGTCTTCAATCGGCATGAGAAAGGGTTTGGATGTATCACGAACCGGCTCGGGAATGTACTCGTCAAGCGCCTTGGCAAGTTCCAGAATTGGCTTGGCCGCCTCGTCGTCAGCGCTCTTTGCGTCAAGCGCCTTGAGCGCAGAACCGCGGATGACCGGCGCGCCCTTGCCGTCGTACTCGTACTTGGTGAGGAGATCGCGCACTTCCTCTTCCACAAGGTCAACGAGTTCTTTGTCGTCAACCATGTCTACCTTGTTGAGAAAGACCACAATCTTAGGCACGCCAACTTGGCGGGCCAGGAGGATGTGCTCGCGCGTCTGGGGCATCACGCCGTCCGTTGCCGCAACCACAATGATAGCGCCATCCATCTGCGCGGCGCCGGTAATCATGTTTTTAATGTAGTCGGCGTGGCCGGGCGCATCAATGTGCGCATAGTGGCGGGCTGCCGTTTCGTACTCGTTGTGCGAGAGCGCAATGGTAATACCGCGCTCGCGCTCCTCGGGGGCGTTGTCAATCTCGTTGACACCGCGCATCTTCACCTTGTTGCCCGCAAGGTTCAGCACATGCAAAATAGCCGCGGTGAGCGTCGTTTTGCCGTGGTCAACGTGCCCGATGGTGCCGACGTTGACGTGCGGCTTGGAACGGTCAAATTTGTCTGCCATACTTTTATGATAGATAACTTATAAATAACACGACTGTGCACAATAAAAAGCGCGCAGAATGCGTACTAGGATACTAGCAGACCTCCACTGGAAGTCAACCCCGCACATTCGCCGTGGCGGACACGGAGCAAGTCCAAAACTACGGCTCAATGGTGGATTTACCACTGGATATTGACAAATGATATAGTTCTATGATATAATGGAAGAAAGTAGCAAAAGTCAGTATTCTGGCTTAAGAACATTGCCCCCGTCGCCTGCTAATCCTTAACAGGCGCAAAATCCTCTCTTAGCTCCCACCTCACCTTCGGCCCCCGCTCGGGGCCTTTTCTTTTTGCATAAATTGACTGGAGTCAGACTCCAGTCAATTTACTTGCGCGATTCAATGATGCCGGTGGCGACACTCTGGGGGACGATGGCGTACTCCAAAAATTCCATGGTGAAGGTTGCCCGCCCCTCCGTCATGGAGCGCAGGGAAGTGACGTAGCCAAACATTTCCGAAAGAGGTACCTTGGCGCGAATCACGCGGTTACCACCGCGTTCTTCCATGCCCTCAATCTGCCCGCGTTTGGACGAAAGGTTACCCGTCACATCGCCCATAAACTTCTCCGGCGTTACCACTTCCACCTTCATAATCGGTTCAAGGATTACCGGATTGGCCCGCCGCGCCGCATCCTGTAGCGCCATGGAGCCGGCCATTTTAAAGGCCATCTCGGATGAGTCCACCTCGTGGTAGGAGCCGTCATAGAGGTCAACGGATATATCAACGAGCTCAAAGCCCGCGAGCACCCCGCGGCTCATGCCCTCACGGATGCCTTTCTCCACTGCGGGAATATACTCTTGCGGGATAATGCCGCCCTTGATGTTGTTGATGAATTCAAAATTATGCTCGCGCGTGACGTTCTTGGGAATCTTTGCGCCCTCGGGGATGTGTTTGTCCAAGGGCTTAACACGGATGCGCACGTGGCCATACTGGCCGCGGCCGCCGCTCTGCTTGATGTACTTATTCTCTACCTCTGCGGTGCCGGTGATGGTCTCGCGGTAGGCTACCTGCGGCTTACCCACATTTGCCTCCACGTTAAACTCGCGCTTCATACGGTCAACAATGATGTCCAAGTGCAGTTCGCCCATGCCGGAAATAATCGTCTCCCCCGTCTCCTGGTCGGACTTGATGCGGAAGGTCGGGTCCTCGTCAGAGAGACGCTTGAGCGCCATGCCCATCTTCTCCTGATCGGCTTTCGTCTTTGGTTCAATACGCAAAGACACCACCGGTTCGGGGAATTCAATCTTCTCCAAGAGGATGGGGTGCTCGGCATCGCAGAGCGTATCGCTAGTCTTACTACTCTTAAGTCCCACCATAGCGGCAATCTCTCCCGCGTGCACTTCCTTCACATCCTCGCGATGGTTAGCGTGCATGCGCACAATGCGTCCCACACGCTCCTTGGTGCCCGTCGTCGCATTATAAATGTAGGAGCCGGCCTCCACCTTTCCCGAATACACGCGGAAGTAAGTCAGCTGGCCCACAAAGGGGTCAGTCTGCACCTTAAAGGCAAGCGCCGCAAATGGCTCGTCATCAGTCGCGTGGCGCAGAATCTCCTCTCCCGTCACCGGGTCAAGCCCCTTTACCGGCAGGATGTCCAGCGGAGAGGGCAGGTAGTCCACCACTGCGTCCAGTATCAGCTGGACGCCCTTGTTTTTGAGCGCCGAGCCGCAGAAGACGGGTACGAGCTTGTTGGCAATGCAGGCCGCGCGTAAAATTCTTTTGAGCTCCTGTACGGGAATTTCCTCTCCGCCGAGGTACTTGGTCATAGCGGCATCGTCGTGCTCAACAATTTTTTCTACCAACATGTCACGGTACTCTTCGGCCGCCGCGCGGAGATTCTCGGGAATCTCTTTTTCAATCACCTCCTTGCCCTTGTCGCCCTCAAAAGAGTAGGCCTTCATGATGAGAAGGTCTATGACGCCCTCATGCGCCTCACTCTCGCCAATGGGAATCTGTATGCGCACCGCGTTAGGAGTGAGGCGGTCCAAAATAGTTGCAAAGGAGTGCTCAAACGAGGCGCCCGTGCGGTCCAATTTATTAATAAAGCAGATGCGCGGCACCTTCCCCTCGTCGGCATAGCGCCAGTTAGTCTCGCTCTGCGGCTCCACGCCGGCAACTCCGTCAAAAACGACGACGGCGCCGTCAAGGACGCGCAGGCTCCGCTTTACCTCAACGGTAAAGTCTATGTGGCCGGGAGTGTCAATGATGTTAAAGCGATACGGAGAGGCGGTATCGCCTTTTGCATCCGCTCCGTCGTGGCGGACTTCGGCGGACAAGTACGTTGGCACCCAGAAGGCGGTCGTTGCGGCAGAGGTAATGGTGATGCCGCGCTCGCGCTCCTGTTCCATCCAGTCCATCACCGCCGCGCCCTCGTGCACCTCGCCGATTTTGTGCGAGAGGCCGGTGTAGAACAAAATGCGCTCGCTCACCGTTGTTTTGCCAGCGTCAATGTGCGCAATGATGCCAAAGTTGCGTGTCTTCTCGAGATTGCCGTTCATCTATTTGCGTGAGGTCCAGGCAAAGTGGGCAAAGGCGCGGTTGGCCTCCGCCATCTTGTGGACGTTCTCCTTCTTTTTTACCGCCTCGCCCTGGTTCTGCGAGGCGGCGACGACTTCATCATAAAGTTTTTCTGCCATGGGCGCTCCCTTTTTTGCGCGCGCGGCGGCAATCATCCAGCGCAATGCCAATGAGGTGCGGCGCTCGGGGCGCACCTCGTGCGGCACTTGGTAGTTGGCGCCGCCCACGCGGCGCGAGCGCACCTCTACCGTGGGTCCCGCATTTCTGATGGCGGACTCAAAGACCTCCACCGGGTTCTGGCCCGTCTCCTTTCCGATTTTCTCCAGCACGCCGTAAACAATTTTCTGCGCGACATTCTTTTTGCCGCGCTCCATCACATAGTTTGCAAACTGCGAAACACGCGCGGAGTTGAAGCGGTAATCCGGCGCCGGCTTATTCCGATTTTTTACACTCCTTCTCATATATTTTATTTGGCGACTACCGTATTCTTTTTTGAGCCGTAGAGCGAGCGGGACTGGCGGCGCTTTTCCACCCCGCTGGTGTCCAGCACGCCGCGGACGATGTGATAGCGCACACCCGGGAGGTCCTTGACGCGCCCACCGCGAATAAGCACCACCGAGTGCTCCTGCAGGTTGTGCCCCTCGCCGGGGATGTAGGCAGTCACCTCCATGCCGTTGGTGAGGCGCACGCGGGCAATTTTGCGCAGAGCGGAGTTCGGCTTTTTAGGCGTGGTGGTCTTGACTTGGATGCACACGCCGCGCTTGAATGGAGACGGGTAGAAAACAGGTTTATTTTTGAGCGTATTGAAACCGCGCGCGAGCCCGACGGTGCGTGCCTTCTTGACCTGCCGCTTTCTCCCGCGGCGGACGAGCTGATTAATTGTCGGCATACGAGCGTAACTCTACTATACGCGCCAAAAATGTGCAAGAAAAAGCCCGCGACACCGATGTGTCGGGGCGGTAAGTAGCAGGTTCTAATGACCAAGTTTCAAACTGATAATAATTTCAAGACGGCCGTCATAATTTTATTATTTTTAGTGTTGACTTTTATGATCATTTTGCTAATATCATTGTTAGATATTGCACCGATAAAACTGAATAGGAGGTTGCCATGGCGCAATCATTGTTCCAGCAGGTCGAACATCTGGAGTCCCTTGGAGCTCGTTTGAGCGGAGAGGCCGAGGTTTTACACGAAATCGAGGACTATTTCTATTTCCGGCAGGTCGAGTTCTATCCAATCGTCCGAGATCAGATAGAGAAGATCCTCGAGTTCGTCCCTGACGTCTTTCCCGAAGATTGGAAAAGCCCCGACGGCTACGATGAGCTCACCCCTCAACAGCAGCAGGCATATCGTGAGATTGCGAAGGCGGGGCTTCAAGCTTGTCCCGGCCCAGTCATCCAGAAGGTCATCGAGCTTGCTATTGAATTCAGGAAAAATCACAGCAAGTAACTACCGGATGTCCAGCCATGTTCGGCGTCGCAGGGCCACCAGCAAAAAAGTTGGTGGCCTTTTACTTTACTCAGTTTATTTCAAAGAATTTGCCGCCAAAGCAGTAAATTTTTCAATCCATTTTTACCACATATAAAAATCATACCAAAATTCTACGATCGTAGAAAAGTGATATGATTTTTTATTACGCAAAAATACGGTGAGTCTATAAAACCCCACCCCCCTGCTCCTTCCCCCAAGGGCGAGAGGGGTAAGGGGTGGGGTGTTTAGACCTCCAAGAGGAGTGTGGTGAGGGCGATGACAAAACTGGCGAGGTAAGGCCAGAGGAGGAGCGCCGCGAGGAGGAAGATGAACCAGTAGTGCTCCAGCGCCTCCTCTATAAAATGGTAACGGTACGGCAGGAGCGAGAAAAGCACCTTGGAGCCGTCGAGGGGCGGCACGGGCATGAGATTAAAAAGCGCCAGCACCACGTTAATAAGCACAATGGAGGCGATGCCTGCAAAGAGCGCCTCCGAGAGCGCGATGCCCGCCACGGGCAGGAGCCGCACCGCGACTACCATCAAAAGCGCCAAGCAGATGTTGGCGAGCGGCCCTGCGAGCGCAACGATAGCAGGGCCGAAGCGCCGCGCGCGCAGGTTGTAAGGGTTGTAGGGAACCGGCTTGGCCCAGCCGAGAATCAGCCCCCCGGGCAGGAGCGCGAGCACGAGAGGCACCAGTACCGAGCCCACCGGGTCAAGGTGCGCTAAAGGATTGAGGGTCAACCTGCCCGCGTGGCGCGCGGTATCATCGCCCAAGGCGCTTGCGGCGTAGCCGTGGGCAACCTCATGGATAACAACCGAGAATATGAGGATGAGAATAAGGAATAGGGTCTCAAACATATTTCTTGCAAATGGGGAGCTTTATGATACCATACCTTTTGGCCACTCAACACCTATGAAAGTTTGTCCACTGTGCGGGCGCGGGAGCCGCATTGCGGGAGGCTACTCCAACCGCGTGCGCGCCACTAAGTACAATCCGACCGGCAAGCGGCGTGTTTTTTTGAACCTACAGTGGGCACGCCTGCCTAGTGGCGGGAGAATCAAAATCTGCACACGCTGTCTCAAGGCAAAAAAGCACCTTACTACTTCTCTGCACTCACGCTCAAGCGCCGCCCATCGCTCTTCAATATAATTCTCCCCTCCACATCCGTACGCAGGGTACGGATTTTTGATTGTGCGAGGCGCGCAAGCACCTCCGTGTGCGGATGCCCATAGCTGTTGCCCGTGCCCGCCGAGATAACGGCGAGCTCCGGCGAAACAGCGGCAAGGAACTCCAGCACAGAGGAGCTGCGCGAACCGTGGTGACCCGGCTTGAGCACCGTGCTCTGTAGCCCGCTACCGTCCTTTGCAATAAGAATGCGCTCCACACTTGCGGGCGCATCGCCCGTGAGGAGCACGGTGGTACTGCCGTAGCGGAGCTGGCCCACAATGGACGCCTCGTTTGATTCCACTCGTGCAACGTTCCTATCCGGATACAGGATAGTAAACACGGCGCCGTCCCCGAGATCAACGCGCATTCCGCGCCGCGCGGCAACGCGCAGTGCCCCCTCCTGCGCCACGGCTCTTTCAAAACCTACAGTCACCGCCGTCTCGCGCTCATTGCCGGACTCAATCACCGCGCCCACGCGGTAGGATTCCAGCATCGGGATGAGCCCGCCGATATGGTCGGCGTCAGGGTGTGTAGCCAGCACCACATCAATGCTGCGGTCATAGAGAGGCATTACAGCGCCGAGCTCCCGCAGGACTGCCCTCCCCCGCCCGCCGTCGATAAGGAGTTGATTGCCGTTGGGAGCTTCTATATAAACGGCATCGCCCTGCCCAACATCCAAAAAAGCCACGGTGAGCCCCCTCTGCTCTTCCTGCCAGACTGCATACCACACAAGCGCGGTGAGGAGAGTTAATCCTGCCAAAACCCCAATTTTGAGCTTCTGCATGACTCCATTGTAGCTCCTCACGCGGAAGATTGACAAAGATATAAAAACATGCTATCATGTAAAAAGAGCTTATAAAACCCCGTTTTACGGGGTTGATCATTGAAAACAAGGAGATTAGAAATGAAGAGAGAAAAGATCGTCTTCTGGGCATGGTTGGTAATCTTAGTGGGAGCAACAGTTGCATTGTACATATACTTCGGCACTGCCGAGGGTGCGCCTCTCTCCCCCACGCTCATTGCGGGCGCATCAGGAGAGCAACAGTACCAGACCCCCCAGTCGCCGGAGGAGTTTGTTCCTCTAGCGCAGGCCTTCATCAAGAAACGCACTGAAGCCAAGGCCAACAAAGATGCTGGTGGCGGTGGTGGTAGTGGCGGAGGCGGGAGTGTGGATTACGATATCCCCCTGCCGCCGGGAACAGAAGGTAAGTTTGCGCCTATAGTCACGCTACTCCCCGCATGGTACGGATTAGATACTTCAGACCAACCCTACGTACCCGAGTCAAACACGGAGCCAACGATTACCGCCGTAAACCTCCAAGACTACGAAACCGTCCGCATGTACCGAACATGGTTGGTGGAAGATCAGAATGCGGACGCTGTTGATATCCGGTTTGCCATTTTTATGGTAAACCGCATCGTCAACGCACCCATTACCGGGCAGGAGAATCGTATGCTCGATTTCAACGAGCTGTCGAATCCAACACTCTACTACATCATTGTTGACGAGGACGGAAAACTGAAACGGCAAGTCCCCGTACGTGGCATGGTCCGCGAAGGAGTCATTCGATTTGGGTTCCGCACCATGGACATTCCGAAGCTCTACCTTAGAGCAGGTGACAAGTTATTGCTTGTCCTGGAGTTCTCACTCAAGAGTACAAAGAATAATTATGATGGTCGTGCGTACAGAACTATTGCCCCTGCACTGGACCTATTGGACCCGAGCGCACTACGCATTATGGAATACAATGTCCGAGGGTCGTTCAACGAGTTCGGGTGGCAAGATCGTTCACCCGCTCTACCGAGCGACATGCGCGCAAATGCTGTCGTGGGGAAACCGCAGAAAAATCAATTCTTTCTGCTTAATCCCTATGGCACGGCCGTCTTTGATATCGTAAGGCGTTGTGAGGGTATTTTCCCGGGCAACACAGGCAAACTGATTGCTCACATGCCTATCCGTGCTCAAGGCAAGGGAGGCATCTGGCAAATCGCGGAGAGGGAATGGGCTCCGGTAGAAATTCCGGAAACACCAGTACCGGAGGCCCCAGATTCGACGCAAAACAAAGATGTTATTCCTTACTCATTTCTCACTGACCTTAAATTGGTCATCGGTACGATTGGATTCCAGGGGATACGCATTCAGAAAGAAGAAGGGGTCGTGTGGCTCTTTGACATGAGTGAGAGCTCGTGGGACGGCAATTGGCCGGTAGAGAAGCAAATAGATGTGTATGCCTCTCTCGCTCCTGATGCTAACTCCGAGAGTTACACCGAACTCCTGTTCGAGTCCATCACTATTGGGTGGGGATATCCTGTTGCATTTCCGAGAGGTTTTAGCTTCGGAAGAATGTCATGGCATAACAGCCTCTGGGAAACAGATTTGGGGGCAATCAACGTGTTTAGCATCACGCTCCCCCACAAAATCCGCACGGATGACGGTGGAAAAGGATGAGATAGGGGCTTAAGCGCCAAGTCTCAAGTATCAAGTTAGTTTATTTGCCCCGATCGCGCAAGCGTGTCGGGGCTTTTTCTTTTTCTATACCACCAATACCACACTCCCACACCAACATACACGAACATCGGCGCATACCCGCTCCATGCGGGGACGGTGAGCGAGGCAAGAGGGAGCGCGGCAAAGGCGCGGGCAACAGCAATCATAATGCGCAGGATGAGAATGAGCGGTAGCGCCGTGACGAGCGCAAGAGCGGGGCTTACAAACGCGAGCACGGCGGTGGCGGTGCCAAGCGCCATGGCAAGCGGAACAAGCGGGAGCACCAGCGGGTTAACGAGGAGCGCCACCGTGCTCACTGCGCCGATCTGGAGCGCCAGGTACGGGAGCACCGCGGCATATGCGGCAGTGCTTGTTGCAAGAATCTCGCGCAAAAACTTCCACCTAATCCGTGAGAATTTTTTTGAAATAGGGTCAGTCAAGAGAATGATACCGAGCGTTGCCAGCACCGATAGAATAAAGCCCGGGTCATGTGTGAGAATGAGCGGATTCCACAGCGTCATGGCGGCGGCGGTAATCGTAAGCGCGCGCAGGGCCGTGTATGGCCTCCCCGTCGCGCGGGCGAGGAGCGCGATGAGCGCCATGGCGCCTGCGCGCAGCGCCGCCGGCTCGGCTCCCGCCATAAGCACAAAGAGAACGACAAATGTCCCGCTCCCCGTCATCCGCGCAAAGAAGGGTGCGCGCGCAAGCGCGAGGCGCGCTCCCTCCGCAACAAGCATAATGTTGTAGCCCGAGAGGACAACAATATGGATGATGCCCGCGCGCTGGAACACTTTGGTAAGTTCATCTCCGAGTCCCGCCTTGCCGCCCAGGAGCATGCCGAGCGCGAGCGAGCCTTCCGGCTCGGAGAGGGTTTGGTGCAATTGCTTTTCAATCGCGCGACGGAATGCAAAAAGCGCTCCTTTGAGCGAGAGACTTGCCGGTTCAAGCACTTCTATATCCGCAAAAGAAATTTCGCGGCTAATCCCCTGCCGCCGCAGATACCCTGTGTAGTCAAAGTCCCTTCCGGTATCGGTCTTAAAATTTTTTGGCACTGCAATGGCGCCCGTGACCCGCACCGTATCGCCGTAGACAAGTTGCGTCCCTACGGGAGCCATTACGAGCACGCGCTCGTGTTCACCTTCCGGCTCTATGACCACGCGCACCGAGCTCTCGCGCTGGTCCGGGTAGTCAATAATCGTGCCGGTAAGCACAGTTCGGCCATAGTGGGGGAGAGAGCTCTCCCCTGTGAGCGCCGCATAACGTAAAAACCCAAGTCCGAGCACAAAAATCGCAAACCCTATGAGGGAAATCGCCCGGTCTCCCACCCTCCACCCATAGAGTGCGAGCGCGGCGCCAATAAGGAGCGCGAGCATCTACCCAGTATAATCCACATTGGCTTCGCCGTGGCAAGTCTCTTTTGCTACACTAGTTGCCATGACACTCGCCACGCATATTGCCATTGCCGGCGCTCTCGGAGCGCCCTTCGTTGGCGCAGTGCCGCCTGTGGCGCTTTTTGCGTTTGCGCTGGGGAGCCACTACCTCGCCGATACCGTCCCCCACTACGACTATAAACTGCGCTATGCGTTTAATGAGGGGCCCAACCCGCCGCGCTTCAATCTCTTGGATTTTCTCATCCACGACTGCGGGCGGGTCGGCTTTGACATAGCGCTCGGCGCAACGCTTGCTGTCGCGGCGCTTGGACTGGAAAATTTTCTCGCACACCCTCTCCCCCTCTTCCTCCTTGGACTTGGTTCAATTCTCCCTGACCTCCTCTCGGCTCTCCACGCAGGATTTCCTTCACGATTTTTGCAATGGAACCAAGACTTCCAAGATTTTATGCATTCAAAAAAATTGCGGTGGAGTGCTAGCGCAGTAATTTCACAGCTGTTGATTCTTGCAGGAGCACTTGCACTGGTCAGATTTTTTTAATGAAGAAGGTGAGCGCTGTTCATTTTTTGAGTCGCGTCGGAGCCCGCCACGGCGGGTAAAGCGCGAAAAAAAATGAATAGTGCGAACCTTACTTTTGTCCGTCCATCGCTTTATTTGCAAGTTTATCTGCTATTTTGTTCTCCTCGCGCGGGATGGTGGTAATGGTCAAGAGCGGCACGGAGTGTCGCAGGCGGGTCACCTCATTATAAAGCGCGCGCAGTCTAGGGCTCTTGACGCGATACGTCCCTATGAGCTGACGTCCAATCAGCTCGCTGTCTAACTTCAGCTCCACCTGCATCCCTGTAAGCGCCCCTCCGTAGCGCTCTATAAGCCGCGAGAGACCGAGGATGACGGCGTGATACTCCGCCTCGTTGTTGGTAGCTGTCCCCAGCGCCTTACTGCAATCCTCAATCGTCTCGCTCTCTTCGTTCTGGATATGCACGCCTGCGCCGGCAATCCCGGGATTGCCACGCGCGCCGCCGTCTGTGTAGAGCGCTATCATGCCACGCGCGAGACATCCACGAGCCGCAGGCGGAGCGTCGGGCGGGATCGGTATGTGGAACGATCCAGATGCGCCACCACATCAACCCAATCGCACTCCTTAAGCGTATGCGCGTGTGGCACTGTCCGCCGCGCAAAAAATCCGATAGCGGGAACCACGCCTCTGGCGGGGCAAGTAGCGGAGCGTACGAGAAGTTCCACGTGTGCATTCTTAACGCCAAAGTTGCGCACGCCAGCAACCTCCACCCCCTCAAAGAGGAAGAGCGGCTTTTCATTCCCCATACCAAAGGGGGCCAGCCGGATAATGATGTTGTAGGTGTCCTGCGTCACATCGGAGAGCGAGAGCGTACAGTCCGTTTTGATGCCTCCATTTAGAGATGCCGGCTTTTTCAAAAGTTCGTAGGCCGCGATGAGACGCTCGGCAAGCTCATGCTCCCTCCCCTCGGCCACCATAAAGCCACCAGCCTCGCGATGCCCGCCGTAGTTTGCAAAGAGTCCTCCCTCCCCAACGCTCCGCATAAGCTCAACCACATTCACCGTGCCGTCAGAACGGCAGGAGCCTTTCATGAATCCGTCCTCATTGATTCCCCATACAAAAACCGGACGATGATAGGTCTCTACCAGACGGCTCGCGGCAAGACCGAGTACGCCGAGACTCCATCCCCCGTGGCCGACAACAATCAAGGACGGGAGCGTAGATGCGTCAAGGAGCCCGTGCGCATGTTCCATTATCACCTCCACCAATTCTTTGCGCTCGCGGTTCTGTGCCTCAAGCTCGCGCGCAAGCGCCTGCGCCTCACGCATGTCTTCCGTCATAAGCAAGGTGAAGGCGTGCATGGCGTGGCTCATCCGGCTTGCTGAATTAATGCGGGGCCCGATGAGGTAGCCAATGTCGTCCTCGGTAAGCTCGGCTGGATTCACCCGTAATTCATTGAGGAGGGCGCGGAGTCCCGGCCGCCGCGTCTGCCGCAGTACCGAGAGGCCAAAGTAGGCAAGCACGCGATTCTCGCCCGAGAGCGGCACCATGTCGGAGATGGTGGCTATGGCCACCAGGTCAAGGAGCCACTTTTCCCAGTTTACCCCGCCAACGGCGGGGGCGTCGGGACAACGCACGAGTGCCTGCACAAACTTAAACGCCACTCCGGCGCCAGAGAGTTCTTTGAAGGGGTAGTTCTCTCCATCACACTTGGGATTGAGAATCGCATACGCGTCCGGAAGTATCTCCGGAGGGAGATGGTGATCGGTAATAATAACGTCCATACCCAGCTCCTTCGCAAGCGCCACTTCTGCGGCGTTGCTGATGCCGCAATCGACGGTGATGAGCAGCGTTACGCTTCCGCCGGCAAGCTCGCGGAGGGCCCGCTCGCTTAAGCCGTAGTCCTCGGTGTGGCGATTGGGGATGTAGATGCGAGCGGGAGCGCCAACTTTTCTAAACCACGAGGCGAGGACGGCAGTGCCGGGCACGCCGTCGGCGTCGTAATCGCCAAAGATGGCAATCTGCTCGCCACGCGCGATCCCCGAGAGGATGCGCTCTGTTGCGCGTTCCATGTGTGAGAAGAGGAAAGGGTCGTGTAGGTCGCGTTCGTAAGATGGGTGGAGAAAGCGCTCTCGCTCGTCGGAAGAGATGCCACGGCGGGTGAGGAGGATTTCCAAAAGGTCGTCGAGTTCTCGCTTCATAACGAGAGCATTGTAGCATATACTGGTGGCATGGAGGACTGCGTCTTTTGCAAGATTATAGCAGGGGCTATTCCTGCCGAGAAAGTCTACGAGGATGAACGCTTTGTGGCGTTTTTAGACATCAAGCCCCTCCATGTGGGGCATACACTCCTTGTATCTAAAAAGCACTATCGCAATCTCTTTGATATGCCGGCAAAACTCTTGCGTGAAGTAGGGCCAGTTCTACAAAAGCTTGCAACAGCAATACAGTCCTCAACTAAAGCTGACGGCATTAACATTGGTTGGAATAACGAGGGGGCCGCGGGACAACTCATATTCCATTCTCATGTGCACATCATGCCGCGCTATAAGGATGATGGGCACGTGCACTGGGGAGGCAAAGAAGATGTTTCTCCCACCGAGCTCTCCACTGCCGCCGCCACAATCAGAGCAGAATTGGCAAACCCGCCTTCATCAGATTCCAGCGTGGTAAAATAAAACCGCCATCAGATGAACTGATAGCGGCAAGTTGATTGACTGGAGTCAGACTTCAGTCAAGTGCCTCAATACCCGGGAGAGTTCCAGTGGCGAGGTAGCTCAACATGGCTCCGCCGCCGGTGGAGACAAAATCAAATTTGGATATGAGCCCTGTCTTCTGCACAGCGGTGACGGTATCGCCGCCTCCCACGATAGAGTATGCGGAGGAGCGTGCAATCATGCGCGCGATGGCCACCGTCCCACCGCCGTAGCCGCTCTCGTAGTTGCCCGAAGGGCCATTCCAGAGAATCATCTTCGCGCCCTTGAGCGCTCTGCGCAGCTCCTCAATCCCCTGCGGTCCGATATCAACAATCGTGTCCCCCTTCGCGAGCGCAGTCACCGCCTTTCCCTCAACCGCAGAGCCATTAGAGACAAGCGCGTCGGACGGGAGGATAATGCGTCCGTCTTTCACCGCCCGCAGGAAGGGTTTTGCCGACACGCTCTTGTCTATGCGCGATTTGCCGAGCTCACAACCTTGCGCCCTAAAGAAGGCATGCGCGATGGCTCCCACCACCACAATGCGGTCGGCGATCTTTAAAAATCTTTTGAGCACGGGCACCTTGGTCTCAAACTTTGCGCCACCCAAAATCAGCACAAAGGGGTGCCGCGGGCTAAAGGCCTTTTTTAAATTACTCACCTCTTCCACAAACAAGGGTCCCGCATAGTGAGGGAGGAGCCGCGGCAGGGCGTACACGCTCGCATGCTTGCGGTGCGAAACGGAGAAGGCGTCGTTGACATAGATATTCCCGAGCGCGGCAAGCGCCTTTGCAAAGGCCGCGCTCCCCTTTTCCTCCCCGGGGTCGCGCCGCAGGTTCTCCAAGAGCACCACACCGCCGTCTCCGAGTTCGCGCAAAGTTTTGTGCACCTCCCGCAGAGGCGCGGGGATAAAGCCCGCGTCAATAACGCTGTTGAGCTCGCGAGCCACTGGCAGGAGCGAGCCCCCCGCACGCCCGAGATGAGAGAGGATAATGGTCTTGGCGCCGGCCTTGCGCAAGGACGCAATTGTCGGGAGCGCGCGGTCAAGGCGAAAGCGATCAATCACCCTTCCCTCTTCAATAGGAACATTAAGGTCAAGGCGCAGGAGCACATGCTTCCCGCGCAGGCTTTTCTCTTTAAGCTTAGCGAGTTCTCTCATGTTTTCTGCTTCTCTGTGCCCGCGCCCGCCCGAGCGCTTCGGCATCAGCGATGATTGTCTTCATGGCAGAGAGTTTGAGCGACTCCCTCCCGATGAGGAGCCCGTCCGCATGCCCCTCGTCCAAGAAACCCATAGCATTGTCTTTTGACACCGAGCCGCCGTAGAGAACCGGCACCGAGAGCGCGGCGCCAGCGCCCACCTGCTCGCTGACCACTTTTTTAATGTAGATGGAGACGCTTCTGAAATCCTCCGGGGTTGCGGGCGCCGCCGCATGCTCACCAATGGCCCACACCGGCTCATAGGCAATCACGAGGCGGCACGAGGCGCTCTTGGGCACGCCCATGAGTGCGCTCCTCACTTGGCTCGCGATAACCGCAAGGTACTCCCCATCTCCGTCACGGAGCTTTTCTCCCACACACAGAAGCACGGTGATTCTTGCCTTCAGCGCATACTGCACCTTCGTATTCACGTCCGTATCGCTCTCCCCCATGGCGCGGCGCTCGGAGTGTCCGACAATCACAAATTGTGCGCCCGCCTCCTTGAGCATTGCAGCGCTCACCTCCCCGGTGTGGGCGCCCATCGTAAAGCGCGAGCAGTCTTGAGCCCCCAGAGAGAGCCGCTTGAAAATCCGCCGTTCGCGCAAGCCATCTATAAAGGGCGTAGGCGGAGCAATCCAGATTTCAGAAGCTTTAAGCGCCTTACTTGCGGCTACGAGCCCTTGGTAGAGGGTCTCCGCCTCGTGGCGGCGCCCGGGATTCATCTTCCAATTACAGGCAAGGATACTATCTCTCATCATCCCAGTATAGCGCATCAGAGCTCCCGCCAGGAAATTGTCTGGTACTGGTCCGAGGTGAGCGGGAAGGAGGGCGGCGGACCATAGAGAAGGTTCCCGTCGTAAATGATGTTACGTGTTTCGTAGCCATTGCCGTCCGTGTAGGCAAAGCCGTAACGCTCCTTGGTAGCGATCATGCCAAAGAGGTTGATGGTATCGCGTTGGTGGTAAGGCGAACAGCTTTTTGAGAACGCGTAGCGATAGTAGTAGCGCCCCGCGCGGCCATTTTTTGCAACAATTGCCGCGTCTATGGTAAGCACATCATTGCTCACTAGCCCGACATTTATATTACCCTGCGCAATGAGACCTAGCACGTCAGCGCCGTCGTAGTTAGTGTAACGGATGTCCTCATTGACGATGATATTGGCATTTGTTGACGAGCTTTCAGGGAAGCGCCCCGCCGCAATGGTGAGCCGCGCACTGGAAATCGTTCCCTCAACCCATACGTTGTCTTCAAGGAAGACGAGTCCGTTCGCGGGGAAGGCGTAATTGCCCAGCAGGGTCTCACTGGCAATACTCCAGGTTCCCCAACCGCTCTGGTTCTGCGAGTTATAGCAGTTTGATTGAGGGCTCACGAGGCTCGTCACCGTGTAGAGGTCAAAGGTATCGTCCGTCTTAAGCACGATGTTGTAGCCCAGCGCGCCCGATCCCGCAAAATAGCGCCCGCTTGTCTGCGCATCGGTCTTCATCTGCGAAAGGTCTTGAGTAAATCCGTTCCAGTCCACTGCCGGTACGCTTACTTGCCGCCCCGATATAAAAACATCCGTGCGCGAGGGCGGCGTGCCGGGCGGTGGTGGCACAGGCGGGACAGGGTCGCTGGGAGAGAGATGCGTGTGTACGCCGTACTCGTCGGCGCCGCTGTGGTCAGGGTCGTCGTAGCTATATTTAAAGCTCGTCACCAGATTGTGCGCCAACCCGTCAAAGCGGATACCGTCATTGGAGTGGATAGGGCCAAACACTTCCGTTCCCGCGCCAAAACGCATCTTGGAATTGGCAACAAAGGCAAACTTGGCGATGGAGGGAATGGCAAACTTTGCTTCAATGCGGCGCGTGATGGAAGGATTTGCGGTTACGACTCCTTCCGAGACCACAATGACGAGTGTAGAGCCAACTGGCGGCGGAGTGATGGTGAGCGTAAAGGTCCCGATCACTGCTCCGGTCGCATCACGGTACTCGTGCACGTAGGGCCCGGGGGCGCCAGCGCCGTCCTGATAGTCGGTAGAAGCGTGCGCGAGGTGCCAGCGGTAGTACTCAATGCCCGCCTCGGCAATCTGGAAGGCCTGCTCGCGCAACGCCGCATCGCGCCCGGCGCGGATATTAACGCTCCCCCAGTTGGCGAGCCCGGTGATAAGGATAAGCGCAATAGCTCCATAGACGATGGTGTGGATGATGAGGTAGCCGCGCTGGAGAGGTATTTTGCGCATGATTAAAAATTATCTTTGAGACTGCGCACGACAGCGGAGCCCGTCATGGTAATCGCCGCAGGCGGGAGAGAGGGATCCTTGTCTACGGCAATGGTAAAACGGATGAAGCGCACGCGCGAATGGTCAACGGGAACAGTAAGCGGAGATGTTGTGCCCATATAGCTCCCGTCAAAGTAATCAAAGCGCGTTGTGGCAGTCGCCACGGAGCGCACCATGGTCTGTATACTCTCATTTGCGTCAAGGTAGCTCGCCGGCGATCCCGTCGGCTTGGTAGTGCCGCGGGTGACCGTGCCATTGACGAGCCGGTAGCGCACGCGCTCTCGGTTCACATCACCATCCACGTCGCTGTAGATGGTGAGCGCAGCGCTTGAGGCAAGCTCTACTGCGTAACTGCCGGTATTGCTCTGCGAGGCGCCGCGCACATCATGCATAAATTGCCGGAGCGTATTGCGCAGTTCTCCTTCCGCCTCAAGCGCCGACTGCTGCGCCGCGTTCTGCCTCCATACGTCTACTTGAAAGTTTGAGAGCGCAAGTCCGACGATGCCGAGAATTCCAATCACAACAAGCATTTCTACAAGACTGAACCCCTTCGACGGGCTTACGGTAACCACTTTCACCTGTGACATGTTATGCATCATGGTGAAAGTGAGACATCTAGCCCTTGCCACGCGCCGCCAATGGAGACGCTGTCATTGGTGTAGGTTTGGTACCCCGCTCGCCCGACGGTCACCGTGTAGGTTCCAAGCTCAAGCCCCTGGAAGAGCGCCTGGCCGTAGGGAGTGCAGAGCGAGCCGTAGGTCACCGACAGATTGCTCAATGACGGACTCACCGAGGTATCCGCAGTTTGCAGGAGTAGTGTGTAGCGCAGGTAGCGCTCGTTGCTGTGCGTCGCGCTGATACTGCCGTTTGAGATGCTGTAGTAACTCCCGGAGCTCCCGTCAGGACCGCGATAATTCCATGTAGTCGTTGCAGGATCATTGCCTGTGGCTATTTGGAACCTGATGCTCTCCGTTCCCGTAGAAGTCGCTTGGTTGCCGGGCTCCCAGAGTAGCGTGTAGTAGGTCGTGGAAGCGCCGCCAGTATCCATAACGGATGACTCCAGATTCCCGGCGCTTGCGTATTGTTCCAGCACAGTCGCAAGCGCAAGCTCGCCGGCGGGCACTCCGCCGCCGCCCCCGTTATCAATTGAATTCGCGTTGTAATACTTTGTCTCATCATTATAGAGAACCTGTCCGCCGCCGCCCGACCAGTCTGTTTGAGTCAGATGACCGCGATTCGTCACTTTTGATTCTGAAAATCCCGTCCGAGAGAGTATAACTGTCGCATCGGAGAGCGGAAGTCCTCCTGCCACATCCTTTACGGTCACCAAAAGCGTGTTTGAGTCCTTTGTGGCTATCACCAGTCGCAGCGTCAGTTCCGCTCCGGGATTGAGCGCAAAAGGAGAGAGGGGCAACGAGCCCGCAAAGTCCAGCGAGCTTTCAGTGAGCGCGGGAGTGTAGGTATCCCACTCCAAGGAATTTATGGTTGTCCTGCCATCGCTCCCCGTCACATGGCTCTGGTCGTATTTGTAGATGGTCGGGTCAGTGCCGACTGTTTTTGCCCCATGGAGGGTAAAAGAAGAATCCGGAACCGCTTCGCAGTTCTCGCGTACTGTTTCAACCAAGAGTGTAGACACCTGATCAATGGCAAAGCTCATCTCGGTGAGCGCCCCCGTAGCGACCGTCGCATGAACCTGCGAGGGATTGGGATTATCAGGATCGTCAACGGGATAGGTGCGCGCCGTTGAATAGCCGGCCTTGGTCACGGTAATTTGGTATGCAAAGGTTCCGGGCGGAACATCAACAAGCTGGAGCATGCCGTCGTTGTTGGTGAGCTCATTGATGACAATCGCGGGAGAGGCGCTTGGATTTTCAATATGGACGCTTGCGCCGGGAATGCCGACACCATTGGCGTCAAAGACGATGATAAAGAGCGCGCCGTTGCTCCCTGTGCTCTCAAGATTTTTCGGGGCAATCGTTGTGGTAACGGTAGTGGTGGAAAAATTTTTGCAGGCAGGACAGCCAACATCAATGGCAACCTGCTTGTAATCAGCGGGCGAGAGATCGTTGGGGCTCCCGCCGATGGTCCCGTCAAAAGGGTCGTCAATGTTGCGCACCGTAGTGCGCAGGAGAAAGCTCACCCCGCCCTTAACTACCGTTTGCTCACGAGGGATGATGCCCAGCGGGATTCCCTGCTCAATGCCGACATCTCCGTAAGGAAAATTTCGGATAAGCTCAATCTCCTCATTGGCCGCAAGCATGGCGAGCGTGCGGATTTTTGACGCGCCGACGAGCCTCATGATGCCAGCATAGCCCTCGTAAATGCCGAGAGAGATGATGAGAAAAATGGCGATGCCGACGAGCACTTCTACGAGCGTTAATCCCCGCCTGCCGGTTACGCAGGTCCGTTGTGTGCTACTTGATTGCATCGGTGAGCGAATACATTGGTCCAAGCATAGCGATAGCAAAAAAGCCGACGACAATACCGATGAGCACCATGAGCACGGGCTCAATAATGGTTGAGAGGTTTTTGGTCACCTGTTCCACTTCCTTCTCATAAAATTCTGCCCCCTTCATGAGCATGCCGGGCAGGTCTCCCGTCTCCTCCCCGACTGCCGTGAGCTCTCCAACAAGGATAGGGTAGAGTTTCTCATTTCCGCGGAAACTCGCAGAGAGCGGGAGCCCTTTCTGCACGCTCTCGCGCGCATGCCGGAGCAGTTCTCTGTAGGCGTGATTCTGCAGTACGTCCTCGGTGATGCGCAGAGATTCCACCATTGAGACGCCGGAGGAAACGAGCGAGGAAATGGTGCGCATCGTCATGGCCGAGTTTATTTTTTGTATGAGCGGCGAAATGAGGGGGAGTTTGAGGACCAATATTTCAAAAAGACGCTTCACGCTCGGGATCTTTAGGCCACGCCAGAAGCCAAGCAGAATAACGGGGAAGGCGAGGAGTGTGAAAATTTTGCGCGCGCTCACGAAGTCGCTGAACCAAATCACCAATCGCGTGGAGAGCGGGAGCTCAACGCCGAGGTCCTTGAAAGTCGCGGTGAGCGTCGGCACCACGTAAATCATCATGAGAATCCCGATGAGAATAATAACCGTAACAATGACTGCGGGGTACATCATAGCCCCGCGAATTTTGCGCCGCAGTTCGTAACTCTTTTCAAGTTGGGAGGAAATAATGCCGAGCGACTGGGAGAGCTTGCCCGATTCCTCCCCCGCCGCAACCATGGCAATAAAGATCGGCGGGAAAATGTTTGAGTATAGCGCAAGAGAATCATGGAGGCTCCCGCCGCCGCGTACCCGCTCGGCAATCGTGTGAACAACCGCCTTAGAGCGAGTGCTCCCGCCCTGCCGTTCAATAACCTCAAGCGCGCGGGAGAGTGAGAGTCCCGCCTCAATCATGGCGCCAAGATTACTCGCAAAGAGTATTTTGTCGTGGAGAGAGAGGGGACTCCTGAAAGACCCAAGAAGTTGGTCCAGCAGTTCTCTCTTTTGCGGGATAGGTTTGACGAGTATTGGCGAGAGTCCCTCCATGCGCAGCGCTCGGGAGAGTCCGAGCGAATCCTGCGCGTCCCGTTCGCCATTGACCTCCTCACCCACGCTGTTTGTTGCTCGGAATGAGTACTTCATAGCGCTACTCTGCTGCGACGCGGAGCACCTCCTCAATGGTGGTAATACCCTGCGCCGCCTTATAAATGCCGTCCTCCATCATAGAGAGCATCCCCTCCTTCCGTCCCTGCTCCTCAATGGCCGCGGCTGTTGCACCCTTCATCACCATGTCCTTCACGATGGGGGACATGGCCATGATCTCGTGGATGCCAATACGGCCAGAATAACCTTCGGGGCAGTCAGGAGTTTGTCTAGGCTTAAAGAAGGGAACATCAGTGATCGGTGTACCGGGGCTAATAATAGACTCCGCTTCAAGGACTTTCAGTACTCGCGGGAGGTCAACTTCCTTTGCCAGTTTTTCAGCCTCGGCGGCAGTCAGCCGATATTCCTCCTTTTCCGTCCTGCAGAGCTTGCGCACGAGACGCTGGGCGACAATCACATTGATGGTGGACACAAGGAGAAATGGTTCGGCGCCCATATCGAGCATTCTCGGGATGGTGGCCCCCGCCGAGTTGGTGTGGAGTGTAGAGAGCACGAGGTGGCCCGTGAGCGCGGCGTTGATCGCAAGATTTGCCGTCTCTTTGTCGCGGATTTCTCCCACCATAATAATGTCGGGGTCCTGCCGCATGAGGGAACGCAGGCCGGCGGCAAAGGTCATACCAATGTCCGGCTTGACTTGCGTCTGGTTGATGCGCGCCATCTGGTACTCAATCGGGTCCTCAATAGTGGAGATGTTGACGTCAGGCTTGTTCAAAATATCCAAAATGGTGTAGAGCGTGGTTGACTTGCCGCTCCCCGTCGGGCCGGTCACGAGAATCATGCCCGTCGTCTTCCTCGTTGCGTCATGGACGCGTTCAAGCCCCGCCCCGTGGAAGCCGAGCCCCTCCAGGGTGTAGCCCTTTACCGCGTCGGGGAGGAGGCGCATCACCACCTTCTCGCCGTAGTAGGTGGGGAGTATGGAGACGCGAAAAGAGACCTTGGTCCCTTGCGAATCTATTTTAAAGCGACCGTCTTGGGGGAGGCGCTTTTCATCCAGGCGCAGGCTAGAGAGCACTTTAACGCGCGCAATGATGCCGGGACCGACGTTCTTCGGCAGGATCATGGCATCGTGGAGAATGCCGTCAATGCGGTAGCGGATGACCACTTCCCGCTCGTATTGCTCAACGTGGATGTCGGACGCCTTTTGAATGATCGCATGGGAGAGCAGGGTGTCCACGATGCGCACAACGGGCAGGTCCTCGGCCATTTTTTTGAGCGCTTCTTTGCCCTCTTCCGGACTCATATTCTCGGAAAGCGCAGTGATAGATTTGGCCTCTTTCTGGATGATGTCGCCGAACTCGGCCTTGAGACTCTTTTGGTATTGGACGAGGGCCTGCCGCATACTCTCGGTGTCGGTGAGTCGCGCAAGGATGCGCAGCCCCACGCTCTTTTTTACAAACTCAATTGCCTCGAGGTCTTCCGTGTCCAGCATGGCAACCTCAAGCGCCGTCTCACTGCGCTTGTAGGCGACAATGTTGTATTTGCGAGCAACCGGCTCGGGAATGGTAGAGAGCACGGAAAAATCTATTTTCTCCCCCTGAAGTGAGACAAAGGGGATGCCTAAGATATACGCTTGCGCTTTGCGCAACTCATCTTCAGAAAGCTTACCCTGCGAAATGAGAATATCCTGGAAAGAAAGATTGCGTGTGTGTCCCTCCTCGGAGGCCGCATCAATATCGGCTTCGCTTACCAAGCCGGAGTCAACCAAAAACACTTTCAACCGCTCTAGGTCAGTGTGCACGCATTTAGTATAGCAATAATCCGCCGCAGTCCGACTGCGGCGGATGTAAAATAGTTGATAAGTTTAGATCCTATCAAACACAGCTCGCAATCCCGTGAGTTGATTAGATACTCTGAAACTGCAGGTGGGGTTTATGCTCTCCGCGCAGGGCGTGAGTGCGAAGCCGCGAGGACCGGATGCGGTGGAGAGGCCGGAAATACTTCCCGTAAGTCCGTAGGGCACGCCCGTCCACTTGATAAAACGGTACCCAAGCGCGGGCACAGCGCGCACCGTTACCTGCGCGCCTATAGAATAGTATTGCAAAAATCCCTTGAGACGAAAATTGCTGCATCCGCCAGCCGGCGGAGCGCCTGCACAGAGCCTCTGATTATCGAGTATCCAGTTGCCGCCGAGGTCATAGAGCGTAGAGCGCGAGACAAGCGATGAGCCGACCGTCGGGCTCTGCACCAGCGCATTACTCTGCCATGAAGCTAACGGAGTAACGTTGCGCACATTTATTTCAAAGCCAACTAAAGCGCGCTCTGTGCGCATCAGGCTACCATCAGGCGCACTCTTGATATAGTAGGTTGTGGTTGTGAGATCAGCAGGGACTGCGGCAGAAGCAACAACAGGCAGAAAGAAACTAAACACCAAAACAGGCAGCAGGAAGTGAGACCCGCCGCGGCGGGTCTCACTTCCGACAGAATTACTGTGCCGGTTTAAGATAGAGAACGCCATTGGGGTTACTGATGACAAAATGTGTTGCAGAGTTGGTGGTATCCACCGGGAGCGCTGGGAAGGCGACCTTCCCGTTTACCCACAGCGCGGGATCATCGGTAGGCGCAACGCCTCCGCCAGTTCCCGTCACCTCGCCAAAGATGCGTACCGCGGTGTCATCGTGCAGGTGCGCCGGCTCTGCGGCGGCAATAGCCCCCGCGCTCTGCGACGGTCCCACAAAGGTTGCGGGGCCCCACACGCGGAATGAGACATCGTTGCGGTCATAACAAATGCCTGATTGCGTACAGAATGAGTTGTATAAGTTATCTGAACCCGGCGGAGCTTCCCACCCGATGTTGCTCCGGCTTGGCTCGCCTACCACGACCATGCCAAACTTCCTGTCTCGGTTGGTGCTCGCATCAGAGTAGATACGCAGGAGCCACGTTGGGAGCCACTTTTTCTCAACTGCATTATAATAGAGTGTCCACGCCTCGCCTCCCTCGCCAAGAAAGCTGTTCGGGTCAGGAAGCTTAAACGACGAGATGCACTGGTCATTGGCGTCATAAATGCCGTTTTTGTTTGAGTCTATGCATACATCCCCCGTATCGCCGGCAGTTTTCCCTGTGGCAAAAGCGCGGCCAAAGATATTAAACGTATTATTGTTGAAATTCAATAGTTGGTTAAAAGATTTGAATTTCCCTCCAAGCGTCAGCCCCCCCTCCTTGGTCTGGGGAATCACCGAAACATTAATTGGTGCGTCACAGCCGGGCGAGCCAGCAGGGCAAGCAGGCGGAGCGTAGACTGGCCCGACCCACTGGGCATGAGCAAACGGCGTCGTGAGAAGTGTTGCTAATATAAAAATAATTTTTTTCATGTGTACACAAGAAAAGGGCTGGTAATACTCTTCTAGTATACCAGACCCCTTTCTATACTTTAAGCCCGACCTGTTGATAGCGGATTAGTCAGTGAGGATAAGGAGACAGGAGAGCGAACTATTTGTAGTGCCTCCATTTTTTAGTAGCGACCATCCTACTTGTGTATCCCTCCTATTGCCTGAAGCATCGACGGTATCTGCATCAGAGAATATACAATTGCCGTAATTCTGGAGATTTTGATTGAACACCTGCTCTTCCCCGCCGCCATAGATATTTGCGCTAGCATCGGTTCCATACGTTACAGAATACCTCCATTGATTTCCTCCTGTGCGAGAGAGCACCAGGTACCCTGCCTGATCTGATATAAGAGTTTGGCCTTGGTTGCTTGAATTCCAATTCCGCATGCCTACTGCCACCTTGCAACCATTTTCATCACGACAATAATCATCCATTATTGCATTTGGTATGTTAAAAACCTGCCATTGTGCTGTTCCAGGCCCAAGGGTAGTTGTATATTGCTTCCACCCTGCCCCCCCATCGCTGCACGTCCATGTTCCGCTTACCGACTTAAGTGTCTGGCCTTCAGAACAGATGGGTAACGCACCTACCGTCAAACTCTTCCAGCTTGCTGAAGGTTCTGCTGTATAACCCTCCAAATCTCCGGTATTGGTATTATAGCGAATGGTGCCGGGGTTGCTTGCGTTTGAGTTGGTGCCGGCGCTAGTGCCAATAGGGACTAACCGCAATGCTCCCCTTATTTCCAGAGACTCGGCAAGGGTGGTGAAGTTCCCGCCAATGCCGATTTTGCCTCCGCGAGACCAGATGCTTTCAAATACCCCTCCTGCAAAGTCGTAGAGGCGCCATGAACCATCTTGCGCAGTATTTATTTGGAAGCGAGGCCGATTTTGGAGGTCAGTTGCCTGGATTGCTCCCCTGCCGTCAGTGTTACGCAGAATGAGTGTCTGCACATTGGCATTGGAATTTTTAAGAATGAGCGGACCGACTTTTTCCTGCTGGACAGGCCCCACGTTAATCGGCGGGAGCGTGTTGCCGCTTGGTGGCGCGAGGAGCGGGGCAGTCCACGTTTGCGCAGACGCAATCCGCCAGCTGGCGGAGAGGGCGACGATGCCGAGAACGACTGCGGTGAGGAAGAATATTTTTTTCATGAGCAATAATTATGTAAACGAGTAATGATGGGATTTTTCCCTTCCTCACAGTATAGCAAGTCCTCCATATTGCTCCCACTGGCTACGGTGGATAACATTGACAGGCGGTATGGAGGTGCTATACTGGGGTCTTACTGGAAGATTGTTACGTCCGTACCGAGAGGGAACGGGCGATTTATTTACTAAAAAGAGCACTATGATGGATTTAAAGGCCTTACAGGCCGCACTCGGAGAGCTTGAGGAGGAGCGGGGCATCCCCCGCGAGGAGATTTTGCATGCCATTGAGGATGCCCTGGCTGCCGCCTATAAAAAGGATTACGGCAAGAAAGGGCAAATTGTCCGCGCTACCTTCAATCAAAAAACAGGGGATGCGGAGTTTCACCAGGTCAAGATCGTGGTTGACGAGTCAATGCTACGCGCGGCGGGAGAGGGAGAAGACGAAGAGATTGTTGAACTGCCCGAAGGCGAGCTCCCCTCAAGCGAGCGCAAGGTTACCTTCAATGAGGAACACCACATCATGCTGGATGATGCTAAAAAGATTAAAAAAGATGTGGCCCCCGGCGAGGAGCTGATTTTCCCCTTAGAGGCAAAGGGAGACTACGGGCGCATCGCTGCCCAGACTGCAAAACAGGTCATCATTCAGCGCATCCGTCGTGCAGAAAAAACGTCTATTCTCGGAGAATATGAGGCACGGCAAGGAGAGATCGTGAGTGGCAAGGTGCAACGCATGGAGCGCGGCGCCATCTTTGTGGACCTCGGACGCACTGTGGCTATCCTCCCACGCGAAGAACAAATCCCTGGCGAATACTACCGCCAAGGCGAGCACATCAAGGCGTATCTCTACGCTGTGGAAGATACGCCCCGAGGTATTTCTCTGCGTCTCTCGCGCTCGCACCCGCAGTTTGTGGCCAAGCTCTTTTCGATCGAAGCTTCTGAAATTGCGACAGGCACTGTGGAAATTAAAGCAATTGCCCGCGAAGCGGGCTCCCGCACCAAGCTCGCTGTGATCTCGCACGACCAAAATATTGACGCTGTCGGCTCCTGCGTTGGTCAGCGCGGCGCTCGGGTAACCGCTGTTATCAGCGAGCTTGGTGGAGAGAAAATTGACATCACCGAGTGGTCAGAGGACCCGAAGAAGTTTATCGAAAACGGTCTCTCCCCCGCCAAGGTCTTGAACATTGAGCTGAACGAAACGGAACGAGCGGCAAGAGTGGACGTCGCCCCCGACCAGTTCTCGCTTGCTGTGGGCAAGGGTGGGCAAAACGTGCGCCTTGCCGTCAAGCTTACCGGTTGGAAGATTGACATTACATCACCGGAACTATTAACAGCAGAAGAATAATATGTATATGAGCAACTACCTTATCTTTTCCATCGCGGCCGGCGCTGTCGCGCTCCTCTATGGGCTCGGCCTTGCTCGGAGAATTGCGCGCGAGCCGGCGGGAGACGGAAAAATGCTCTCTATTGCAGCAGCCATCCAAGAGGGTGCGCGGGCATATTTGAATCGCCAATACCGCAGCATCGCTGCCATCGGCATTGTCCTGTTTATCATTCTCTCCGTTTTTATTGACCTCCTTACGGGGATAGGCTTCCTCATCGGCGGCGTCGCGTCAGCGCTTGCCGGTTACATAGGGATGAATGTCTCGGTACGGGCCAACGTCCGCACGGCAGAGGCCGCTAAAAAGGGCCTCTCTCAAGCGCTCTCTCTTGCCTTCCGGGGCGGCTCGGTTACCGGATTCCTCGTCGTCGGACTTGCGCTCCTCTCCGTCTCCGGTTTTTACGCCATAACAGGGAATGTCCGTGGCCTTATTGGGCTCGGGCTCGGCGCGAGCCTCATCTCGGTCTTTGCCCGCCTCGGCGGCGGCATTTTTACCAAAGCTGCTGATGTAGGCGCCGACCTTGTGGGAAAGATTGAAGCTGGAATCCCCGAGGACGATCCGCGCAATCCTGCTGTTATTGCTGACAATGTGGGTGACAATGTGGGTGACTGCGCCGGCATGGCGGCAGACCTTTTTGAGACCTATGTGGTTACTTTGGTTGCGGCGATACTGCTCGGCGTGCTCACCTTCCCGGGCTACGCGCCGGCAATCATCTACCCGCTCGCTATCGGCGGCATTGCCATTATTGCCTCCATTATCGGCACATGGTTTGCCAGACTCTCACCGGGGAGCACGAACATTATGTGGGCCCTCTACAAGGCCCTTATTGCGGCTGCAGTCTTAGCGGCAGCGCTCCTCTACCCGCTCACCAAGGCGCTCATGGGGAGTAACGGGCTCTTTAGTGTAGGAGCTCTCTTCGGAGCAGGGCTCACCGGACTTTTTGTCACCGGCACGCTTGTGGTTATTACCGAGTATTACACGGGCTCAAAATATGCGCCCGTACAGTCAATTGCAAAAGCGTCTCTCTCCGGACACGGCACCAACATCATCCAAGGCCTTGCCGTCTCCATGAAAGCAACGGCGCTCCCCCTCATTACCATTGTCATCGGCATTCTGTTGGCGCACTACGCGGCGGGGCTCTACGGCATCGCCGTTGCGGCAACGAGCATGCTCTCGCTTGCCGGCATCATTATTGCCATCGACGCCTTTGGTCCCATTACCGACAATGCCGGCGGCATTGCCGAGATGGCGGGACTCCCCAAGAACGTGCGCGACGTCACCGACCCCCTGGATGCGGTGGGCAACACCACCAAGGCGGTGACCAAGGGTTATGCCATCGGCTCGGCAGGACTTGCCGCGCTCGTCCTCTTTAGCTCCTACACGCAGGAGCTTACCGCGCTCCGAACAGATATCAGTTTTGCAAGCTTCTCTCTGGGGAACCCCATGGTGATCGTTGGGCTCTTTATCGGAGGGCTACTCCCCTACTATTTTGCGGCGCTCTCCATGGAAGCAGTAGGGAAAACTGCCGGGAAGGTGGTGGAGGAGGTGCGCAGACAGTTTAGGGAAATTCCCGGCATCATGCAGGGGACTGCGCAACCTGATTACAAAAAGAGTGTTGATATTGTTACTGCCGCCGCGATTAAGGAGATGATTGCCCCGGCGCTCATCCCGGTGCTCGCGCCAATCATCGTCGCCTACACTCTCGGACCTATCGCCCTCGGCGGCCTTTTGGTGGGGAGCATCATCACCGGCCTCTTTGTGGCCATTTCTATGACCTCCGGCGGCGGCGCCTGGGACAATGCCAAAAAGTACATTGAGGAAGGGCATTTGGGCGGGAAGGGTTCTGACGCGCACAAGGCGGCCATAACCGGCGATACTGTGGGCGACCCCTATAAAGATACGGCCGGGCCGGCCATTAATCCCATGATTAAGATACTGAACATCATTGCGCTCCTCTTGGTTGCGCTGATGGCATAAAGCGTCTATACTGCGGACAGGTAGGCATATTAGTAGCTAGAAATAAGAATATGCGTAAAGGATTATCCATCGGCCTCGCGCTCGTCCTTGTTCTCATCGGCCTTGCTCCGGCTATTGCGTCGGCACAGGCAAATCCTACGGCGGGGCAAGCCCCGCAAAGGGAAGCGGGACAAGCGCAACAGAGAGTAGAGAACAGGAAAGGGATAGCAAAAATGAAGGCGGAGCGGCTTAGAGGCTACATTGCCCGCCACATTGAAGTGCTCAAGAGTATCATTGCCCGCATGGAGACGCGAATTGCAAAGATTGAGGCGCGCGGACTCTCGGCTGAGGGTCAAACCAAGTTGGAGAGTGCAAAGAAGAATCTCGTGGACGCTAAGACACTTTTGGGAAACACTGCGGACACTGCAAAAAAGATTGTGGCCGACGTTGAGAGCGTGCTCGGAGGAGACGACGTACGGAAAGGCCTCTCCGACGCCAAGAAGAAAATCGGTGAGCCTCGCAAATTGCTTGCCGATGCAATTGCCAAAATCAAAGCTGCGCGGCAAGACATTGCCGGAGCGCTCGGCACAGTAACTGCGCCAGCAAGCATGGCAACTACGTCTACTACTACATCATCAGCTAATTAGCACTACTATGGAAGGAGAAACAAGTTCAAAGGGAGCGCTTATCGGAGCAATCATCGTTATTCTGCTTCTTGTCGCAGGCGGCATTTACGTCGCCGTGATGAAACCGGTAGAAGAGCCCGTACCGGCGCCGACAGCAACCACTACTACCGCAACCACAACGGCAACGAGCTCGGACGAGCTCAATGCCATTGATGCAGATATTGAGACCGCTATTGACCTCTCTGATCTGGAGGCCGCCGTTGCGGAGTAAGATTGAATAAATAAAAAGCTTCCCTATAGCTCGCTACGGAGAAGCTTTTTTGTTAGAGTAGCGGTCTATGGTAGGTAAAATTACCCTCACCGTAACTGATTCCGGGCCATCAGAGAAGACGCTCACGGGAGAAATCCCGGTAGAGCTTTTTATGTCATACTGGGGAAGTGCAGTGAAGGAGTTGGGGGAGGATGCACACATTGAGGGCTTCCGCTCCGGACATATTCCCGAGAAGGTGCTCGTCCAGAATGTTGGTGAATCTGCCGTCCTGTACGAAATGGCGGAGCGGACGCTTGCGGCAGAATACCCGGGAATGCTCGCCGAACAGAACATTGACGCCATCGGCCGCCCTGAAATCACCATCACCAAGCTCGCCAAGGATAACCCTTTGGGCTTTGCCATTAAGACTGCCGTGACGCCGGAGGTGAAGCTCCCCGATTACCACAGAATCGCTGAACAAGAATTCGCGCAAGAAGCAGAACCTGTTACCGTAAGCAACCAAGAAGTGGAGTCCGTACTGAATGAGTTGCGGGAAGCGCGGAGAAACGATGGAATGGAGCTCCCTGCATCCGCCGCGGCGGACGATGAATTTGCGCACAGTGTGGGAAAATTTGCTTCTCTTGATGAATTAAAAACAAAAATACAAGAGAACCTCCAGGAAGAAAAAGAAGTAAAGACGCGCGATAAGCGGCGGATGAGGGCATTAGAGGCCATCCTTGCACAAACACCCATTACAGTACCGCGAGCGCTGGTTGCCGCAGAAACAGAGAAAATGCTTGCGGAACTGCGCGCAAATATCGAGCATATGGGACTCAAGTTCCCCGATTACCTCGCCCACATCAAAAAAACAGAGGACGAATTGCGCGCAGTTTGGCAGGCGGATGCCGAGAGGCGCGTCTCACTGGGACTCATCCTCGCTAAAATCGCCGAGATGGAGAAGCTCGCGCCGAATGAAGAAGAGATCTCGCATGAAGTTGCCCATTTGCTAGAGCATTACCCGGATGCCGATCCCTCTCGTCTGCATACGCATGTGGCAGGCCAGCTTACCAATGAGCTTGTACTTAAATTTTTGGAAAATCAAAAATAAAATATCAAAATGGAAAATAGAGAAAAAATTTAAAATTTTACACTTTGCATTGTCATTTTAATCTTTGATTTTTTCAATTTTGCAGTATTACGGACGAAGGGATTGACTTTTTCTGTCTTTTATATATAATGTTTATAGAGTCCAGAGTCAAAACAGAATTGTACATTTACAAAAGGAGCTATTATGAGCAATATATTCCAAAGTGCTATAGAGGTCAAGAATGTCTTGCCACAAAGTAAAAGATTCACGATGGTCGGAGGATGCTTCGACCTCATCCATGTTGGGCATATCCATCTATTGGAATACGCGGCTTCGCTTGAAGACTTACTTGTGGTCGCAGTACTTTCAGATTCATACGCTCGAAAGTATAAGGATTCATTGCGGCCGATAATCAACCAGAAGCAGAGAGCAAAAATGGTTGCAAGTATCAGGTTTGTCGATTTCGCGTACATATCTGATATCAGTCCCAGCAACCTTGAAACGTTACATCTGTTGAAGCCGGATAGCGTTGTGTTTGGAGAAGAACCAAGCAATACGGAAAAGATGGAGCAACGAATGAAAAACATTATGATTGCATCACCCCGCACCAAGATCAGATTTCTGCCGCGTTATAACGAGGAAGAAATATCAACAAGCTACATCATCAATAAAATCAGAACGGCGACTATCCCTGAATAATGTCTTGAGCGCGGCGGACAAAAAGCGAATCACGAAATATGTTAAAGCAGGTGTTGTAGAACTTTACCTCGCCAGCCTTTACCTTTTTTTCTTGTGATACGAACAATGCAATTGCTTCGGGTAAAGAAAGCCATCTCACGTAGGCACCGATATCGGTCTCTTTTTTAGTGGGAACCGCAGTGCCGTAAGAGATGGTTTTCGCACAATATCCGTAACTGATGCAGTGTCTACCGTCACGAGCACGGAAGTCCTCGGTTATACCAAGCGCATTCTGAATCTCGATTTCGCAACCCGTCTCTTCTTGACATTCACGCTTGACACCCTCGACAACAGACTCAGCGTTCTCTATCCCGCCTCCGGGCAACAGGAAAAAATCGTTTACCTTATTACCGATTAAAGCAATCTCGTTCTCTTCATTGAAGAGAACAACTTTGCCGGTTAGACGATCTTTCCAAACTACACTGGTTAGATCTAGCGCATCCGGGAAAATATCCTTGTCGCACAATACCATCAATGCCTCACTGTTCTCCTTATCGTCTAGGCTACTCATTAAATTGAGTTTACTGCGAAACGAAAGAAAAACCAACCAGAAAGGATAGTATCGTGGAGAATCCAAAAATAATCATCTGCAGGCATGCAGAGTCTCTTGAAGATATAGATAACAATATCTATGATGTACTGAATGACCTCGAGATTCCGCTTACCGAAAAAGGAATCCAGCAGGCTCAAAATTTTGGTGCAACATTAGCCCAGCTTCTAAAAAATGCCACCTGCGTTCGATTCTACACCTCTCCCGGCGTTCGAAACATGCAAACGCTTAAAATTATTTTGCCGAAACTGCCGGATCATGTAAATGTCCAAATTGAGGTTGAGCCGCTCATCGTAAAGCAAGATTGGGGTAAAATCACTGCCGAAAATAGACCTGGGATTGAAGCTGAACGGTACAAGACTGGAGTTCTACGATATACATTCCCCACCGGAGAAAGCGTAGCCAGTATGATTAGCAGGTTGAGAGCTTTCAAGGAGAAGATGTTTACCTTACAGAAAGAGACAGAGGATGACATCGTCGTGTTTTCTCACGGCTTTGAATTCCGAGTCTTGCTCATGATTATCATGGGTTGGGAAGAGGAGCTTTTTGAGTCATTTAGCAATCTTGGCAACTGTGAGTGCCGAATTCTTACAAGAGGAAATGACGGGCACTACACCTTAAATAAGCCTCTCAAGAAGCATAGTTTTCCCATCACGCGCCTTCAAGAAGATTCGTGATGCCATCTACCCCTTATTGTTATCCGCAAAGCCCGCGATTTATCATCGTCGGGCTTTTTATTCTCGACCACGTTTTGTTATAGTTTGCACATGGAAAAGTCAGTGCAAGACCGGTGGAATAAGGTCTTTGCTGATGAGTAAGGGATTGCCCATGCCTACCTATCCTCCGGCACTCTCCATGGCATTACAAGGGATTGACACTCAAAACTTAGTACGTTATATTTCAATTATGTCAATTCTCATCCCGACGGTTATCGAAAAATCCACCTACGGCGAGCGCGCCTACGACATTTACTCGCGCCTCCTGAAGGACCGCATCATCTTCCTCGGCGGTCCCATTGACGACCATGTGGCAAACCTCGTCATTGCCCAGATGCTCTTTCTGGAATCGGAGAACGCGCAGAAGGACATGCTCCTCTACATCAACTCGCCGGGCGGCTCGGTAGCCGCAGGGCTCGCCATCTACGACACAATGCAATACGTCAAGCCTGACGTCTCCACCATCTGCGTGGGTGTCGCGGCCTCCATGGGCGCCTTTCTCCTTGCGTCCGGCGCCAAGGGTAAGCGCTACTGCCTTCCCAACTCCGACATCATGATCCACCAGATTTCCTCCGGCTTCCAGGGCCAGGCCACCGACATTGAGATTAACGCGCGCTACATCCTCAAGCTTAAAAGCCGGCTCAACATGCTCCTTGCCAAGCATACCGGCAAGAGTCCCGACATTGTTGAGCGTGATTCCGAGCGCGACAATTGGATGGGCTCTGAAGAGGCAAAGAAGTACGGTCTCATTGATAAAATACTTCAAGCAAAGAAGGCATAAGGGGAGGTTTTGACTCGCGAGGCGAGTTCTGGTATGATACAGATTATTACGTTTTTTATTGTTACTGTCTTCCGTGAAATCAGATTGTCAGCGTATACATCGAGCCTTAAAGTTTACCTCTGTATCCTGCCTGCCAGTAGGGAGGTCCGCCACGCGTGGTTAGTCTGATGTAGTCACGGCGACAGATGTCGCCTATGAATGTTACAAAATTGATTCTTCTCCTCGCGGCAACGGGGCTCTCCGGCGTGGTGCTGGGATACATACTCCGCTGGCTCATCACCTTGAGCCAGAAGGGCTCTATGGAGCTCACCATCAAGCAGACGTTCCTCGATGCCAAGGCGGAGGCGCAGCGTCGCATTGCCGAAGCGGAAAAGGAGTCCGAACGGCTCCTGAAGGAGGCAAAGGAAAAGGAACGAGAAAAAGAACAGGAACTCAAAAGAAAAGAAGAGCACCTTATTAAGAAAGACGAGACTCTGGACAAGCGACAGGTTGATATTGACCGCGAATTGGAGAGTATTAAAGCGAAGGTTGAGGAGGTGAGGACAATTAAGGAGCGTGGCGTGGCTTTGGAGGCAGAGCGCGCCAAGAAACTGGAAGAGATTGCCGGCCTCTCACGCGATGAGGCGCGCGCTGAGATCGTCAAGAGCGTTGAGCGCGAGGCCGAGGAAGACCTCGCTGTGCGCATGCGCAAGTTGGAAACGCAAGCGGGAGAGACGCTGGAGCGCCGCGCTAAAGACATTCTCGCCACTGTCATCCAGCGCCTTGCGAGCTCTTCTACTCCGGAGATTATGTCTACCGCCGTGATTATCCCCTCCGACGACGTGAAGGGGAAGATTATCGGCAAGGAAGGGCGCAACATCCGCGCTTTTGAGCGCATGGCGGGCGTTGAACTGATTGTTGACGATACGCCAGGCGCCATCACTATTTCCTCCTTTGACCCCGTGCGCCGCCACATTGCCAAGGCTGCTTTGGAGAATCTCATCGCCGATGGGCGCATTCAACCCGCAAAGATTGAGGAAATGGTGGAGAAGGCAAAAAATGAGATTAATAAAATTATCAAGGAGAAAGGCGAAGCGGCCGCCTACGAAACCGGCGCGCTTAACCTGGACCCGCGCGTGCTTATGATACTGGGCCGGCTCCACTTCCGCACCAGCTATGGGCAAAACGTGCTCACCCACTCCATTGAGATGGCCCACATTGCCGGTATGCTTGCCGAGGAGCTCGGCGCTGACGTCTCGGTGGCCAAGGTGGGAGCGCTTCTGCATGACATCGGCAAGGCGATTGACCACGAGGTGCCGGGAACTCATGTGGAAATCGGCATCAGAATACTGGAGAAGTTTGGCGTGGATGAATCAATCATCAAGGCCATGCGCAGCCATCACGAGGAATACCCCTACGAGACCATTGAATCCATCATCGTGCAGGTTGCCGACGCCATCTCGGGCGGCAGGCCTGGCGCGCGGCGCGACAGCGTGGAGAACTTCCTCAAGCGGCTCACCGACTTGGAGAACATTGCCAGCTCCTTTGCCGGCATTGAGAAGAGTTACGCCATCCAAGCGGGACGCGAGATACGCATTTTCGTGGTCCCCGAGGAGGTTGGCGACGTGGAAGCGCGCCGAATGGCGCGCGAAATCGCGCTTAGGATAGAGCGCGAGCTTAAGTACCCGGGAGAAATCAAAGTAACCGTTATCCGCGAGGCGCGGGTGGTGGAATATGCCCGATAGTAGACAGGCAAGACTAGCTTGGTATACTTATAGCTAGTATTACTAAGGTCGCGTTATTACCAACTAGAGCACACGTTTATGAATAAGCAAAGTATCGTCGATGTCGTCTACCAGAAGATTGGCGGAACTAAGGTATCTGCCGAAGAGGCAGTTGACGCCATGATTGATGCGATCGTCTCCACGCTCGCAAAAGGCGGAGAGGTCTCCATTGCCGGGCTCGGAATCTTTTCAGTAAAGGCTCGCGCGGCACGCACCGCGCGCAACCCGCGCACAGGAGAGAGCATTCAGGTGAAAGCGATGAATGTTCCCAAATTCCGCCCCGCAAAAGCATTAAAGGACGCGGTCAAATAACCTGCCCTGTAAAAACCCTATCCGCTGCAGCGGATAGGGTTTTTGTTGAGCTAATATCGAGCAGTAAGCTCTCGACATGCTTTCAGAAAGGCTTGCCGTTGTAGGTACGCAGAAAGTCAAAGACCCCATAGCCACGCAGGACGCCGAGGTCAGAAAGAGAAAGTCCCGCTTTGGCAAGCGGGACGATACGCCCGTTGAGGTAGCAATAGGCTTTCACCTCTGCACTATAGCGCAGCTGGGTATGCACCTGCAGACGGGAGTGGATAAGGTCTATTTCCAGAAGGACGGTGAGTGAAAATGAAGCGAGCAGCCAGAGCCTCATTCCTGACCATCGTCCAGTCTTCGGGCGCTAAATGGGCCAGAAATATATCGGCGGCCTGTACGCCCTCTGTGTTGAGCAGTGTGCAGTACTCGCCAATAAGTGACAGTTCTTTTGTTCCAATTACCATTCTTACACCTCCTGAAGAATAAAGTACGTTCTCGTTAATTATAGCACAAGTAGCGAAGCCCGCCGCGCATGGCGCGACGGGCTAGCACAGGAAGTAGATGAATTAGCCAACCTGTGCTCTCATCTACGGCAAGCGTAGCAAGAGAGATAAGATTCTGTCAAGCTCTTTATCGTCCCGACGTTGAACCTACGCCAAAGCTCTGATAGGATAACGAAATGCGGCGGGTTTACCTCGCCGAAGTCCGCCCGTGGCGGCGAACGAAGGCGGGTATGGTTTAGTGGTAGAACACGTCCTTGCCAAGGATGAGACGGGAGTTCGATTCTCCCTACCCGCACCACGGTTCAGTCTTGAATAGCTGTTTCCCCCCGATGCGTGAGAAATGCGGCAAGAGCAAGGGCAAAGATGGTGGTGGAGAGGAGCGCCGAGACCATGCAGTAAAAGCAGATTGCCTCAATGACAAAAATTTGGAGATACACGAACCAGAGGGTGAAGAGAAAGCCCGTAAACCCAAGTAAGGGCATGGCGTTCTCAATCCACTTTCTGCCACTATCAAGGTAGAGGAATGCGAGCAAGAGCGCTGCGAGGTAGAAGATGAGGCCGTAAGCAGAGACGGGGAAGCCCATAATCTGGCTGTAGGCGCTCGTGAGCACATCACTGCAGCCGCCGGTGATGGGACAGGCCACCTCACCGCCCGAGTAGTACTTCACCGTAATATAGCCCGCATCTATAAGCCCGAGGAAAGCGAGCGCAATCCAGAATCCTGCTACTGTTTTGTATGTCATTATTGAGTTGTACTTGTAGCAAACCCTTCAACTGCGTTCAGGGCAAGGAGCGCTACACGCAGGTCATCAAAACTCTTTACCTTCAGCTGGACCCCATTAACATAGAAGGTTGGCGTGCCCCGCACGCCGATGCGCGCCGCCTCATCGGCGTCGCGCCGCACTCGCACGCGGAGCTCCTCGCTCTCCATGTCGACAGCAAAACGCACTGTCTCAAGGGTAAGTCCTTCGGCAAGCTTCACAAAGTACGCTTTTGCTTGGTCATTTGGTATTCCCGCCCACTCCCGTTGGCTGTCAAAAAGCGTATCGTGCATCTCCCAAAACTTGCCCTGCTTGGCGGCCGCCTCGGAGGCAAGCGCTGCAAGCTCTGCGTTTTTATGCTGGGACAAGGGCAAATGACGGTACACAAAGGTCGTCGTTGAAGCAAATTCAGCGTACAACGAGCGTAGTGCCGGTTGCGCCGCTAAACACGCGGGGCACTCAAAATCGCTGTACTCCACAAAAACAAGCGTATTGGAGCTTGCTCCTCTTGCATGATCATCATTCTTCAGCCCCGGCGCGAGGGTTCCACTCCCTCCTCCCCCATCCCGCGTTGCCATATAAACAATAAACCCTGCAAGCGCAATGAGCGTGAGGCCTAAAAGCCAGAGGAAGACGCGCGCTCCGCTTTGTGATGCATGTGTTGACATAAAGCGGATTCTAGCAGATTAGCCGACACTTTTAAAGTATGCTAGGATTGCGAACGAAGGCGTGGGCGGAGGCGGGCTGTAGTGTAACGGCTAACATTCCCGCTTTGGGAGCGGGCGATTCCGGGTTCGAATCCCGGCGGCCCGACCAAGTTAGACATTGAGAGTTTTCGGAAGAAGGTACGCGCTCGCTTCGCTCGCGCGCTGGGGGGATTTTATTCTGATTTTCCGCCACAATCCGCCAAACGCCCGACCAATCCCAGCCGACTTTTTTGGCAAGCAGGCGGCGGTTCGGAATTGCGAAGCAATTCACAAATGAAATTTGTAACCAATTTTTTCCTTTCCGCCTTCGGCGGAATACGAAGCCAGTTTTTCCGCGTAGTGAGCGGCTAAAATCCATTCACGCAAAGGTTCGATCCAATTGTTTCCCTTTCGCCCAAAATCAGACTTCCTTCGCTGAAGGTCTGTTTTGGTGGTGATAAGCTCGTGTACTTCCCCCCTTTCTTCATACACCAATCTTGTATACTTAGCAGCAGCTAATAAACAAGATGTATGAAGAAGCACCACCGCATTGCTCCTGAAGTGAAGGAGCAGATTATCAATCGCATCAAGCATGATGGCATCTCGGTTGCCCAGGCAGCCGAGGAGCACGGTGGCTTGACTTACAGAACTGGATATGCTATATTAACTAGCGTAATCAGGCCCAGTGCTTGATACCTATGCGGCATGGTGTCGTATAGAACTTGCACATTGAAAGGAGAATCGGTATGAAGAAAGTTCTTAGCATCGTGGCCGGGGCTCTGGTCCTGGTCGGTTTCATCGGCTGGTTCATCGGGTGGTTCATCGGGGCTTCAAATCCCGAGAGTCCTGCCGGATACGTCGGCTACCTCACGCAGGGTGCGGTCTTCGGCAAGACGAAGTTCTACGGTCTCCAGACCGGCCCTTCATCTCCGGGACGCACCTGGCTTCTCTCGACGACGAACGTCAGCATCACGCCGTACACCTACACAGAGGACTTCACCGGCGAAAACTCGGTTCTGTCCAAGGACAACCTGAAGATCGGCTTCCGAGTCCATGTCGTTTGGAAAGTTCAGCCCGACCGCGTGAAGGAGTTTGTGGAGAAGTACAGCACGCTCGTCTACGACGACAAGGACCCCAACAAGGTGGTCGAGGTCGCCTATGCCAACTTCCTGAAGGAGCCGATTCGTACCTACGCGCGTGACGAGATTCAACGTCTTGACGGGTTGGATATCAAGGACAAGATCACGCCTGTCGGAGAAGCGGTCTTCGCTCGGGTCAAGACACTCACCCAGAACACTCCGTTCGAGGTGGCAAGTGTCGTGGTCGGCAACATACAATATCCGGGAGAAGTTGCTGATGCCGTCGCCAAGAAGATGGCGATGACCCAAGTGCTCGAGCAGAAAGCAACGGAGCTCAAGATCGAGGCGCAGACAAAGGCCATGCGCATTGTCCAAGCCGAGGGCATCGCCAAGGCCATGGAGATCATCCAGGCCGGGCTCACCTCGCAGTACCTTCAGCATGAGGCAATCGAAGCCCAGAAGGCCATGGTGGGATCGCCAAATCACACGACGATCTACATCCCGATTGGCCCTATGGGAGTCCCTCTTGTCGGAACGTTCAACACTGCTCCCGGCAAGATGGACGACATTAAGAAGTAACGCGAGCCACGGCTCGCTCACCAGCGCCTTGCGGAATTCGTGGTAAACGAATCAATCCGCAAGGCGCTTTCTTTTTCTCAAATTTCAAAGAACAAATCTTTGCGAAAACAAATCATTTCAGCTATTATTCATTTGTATTTGTTTTTGCAATTGTCGGCGCGAATTTTTCCGAAGTGAGGGCGCGGCGGAATTCCTCCCCCCAACCCCATCCTCCCGCCGCGCACGAGCGGATTTCGGAAAGGTTTGCGAAATTGCGTCAGCAATTTCGCTCAAAAAAGGTTCGCGCTAAATTCAGAATACGCGAACCTTAGTAAAATGCAGAACCACGGGCCATCGGATAGTGGTAGTCTACGCCCATGGGGTGGGTGTGGCGGCAGTTCGATTCTGCCTGGCCCGACGAGACGAGATTTGTCAAATTTAAGAGAAGAGATGCCGCCTTTACCACGCGCATCATCACCCTCTCCAACGGTCTGATTGTTTCAGATAAAATTGACCCCGCCCTGTTATGACAGGACGGGGTCAATGACGCCTCGTTCAACCAAGAGGTCAAAGTGAGGCTTACGGTGACGCCAGAGGTACTCAATGAGTTTGCCGCGCACAGGAGCAGGAGTAAACCCAAGCTCGCGGGCATACGCGGCAATACGTGCCTGCGCACGGTCCCTCTCTCCCTCGGGCACGAGGAGTTCAATCTCGCATATCTCGTAGGAGAATGCGCCGCAGTCCGCGCTCACAGAATCCGTAGTAATGTTAAAATCACCTGCCGTATACGTACGCCGATGTGTGATGAGCTCAACCAGGGAATTGTAGCCTTCTGCTCGGAGCTCCTGCTCAAATCGACCCCCATCAAGAGAGATGTTGAGCAAACGCGCAATCGCCCGCTCGCCCGTAACCTCTTCATACACGGTTGAGGTCTCCTTCGGCCCAGAGTGGCCGACCTTGAGCTCCCAAGCCCCTCCCCGTCTCCGGAGCCACCAGTTTCTGCTCGTGAGCACGTAATTGCGCTTGTCATAGTAGGTGTCGGAGAAACTGGTGAGCGTACCTCCGCGCACGCGCGAGAGCAGTGTGTGGTGCTGTTCTGGACTTAAAAGGAATTTTGATTCAACTTCAACGATTGCCATGCGGCAAGCACCTCCCTTTCATATATTCTTCGGACAAGCATAGCAAAATGCAGGCGGAAATACAATGTGCTAGGATTGCGCTATGTTTTATACGAGGAAGGGCGACAATGGGGTCTGCGACCTGGGCAGTGGGAAACGCGTGCCGAAGACTGACAGCGTAATTGCCGCGGTGGGAATGCTGGATGAGCTCAATTCTTTTCTTGGCCTAGTGCGCAATCAGCAGGTATCGGTAAGAACAAAAAGGGAACTTTTGAACGCTCAAGAAAAACTCTTTATCATTCAGGCACAGGTCGCGATTCTCATGATGGGCGGGAAAAAAGGTATCTCTCCGTCACTCCCCAACAATGCAGTAGGTGAGCTTGAAACTGTTGTTGATAGCATTGAGAAGAGCGTGAAGCTGGCGAAGCACTTCATCATCCCCGGGGCATGCGGAGCGTCCGCGTGGCTTGACTGCGCCCGCACCGTTGCGCGGCGCGCCGAACTTGCCGTCATTGTGTGTAACGAGAAGAGCAAAAAGAAATTGGGCCCGCTTGCACTCGTTTACCTCAACCGCCTCTCCTCCCTCCTCTACGCGCTTGCCCGCGCAGAAGTAAAGCGGGCAAAGAAAAAAGAACCCCGCCCATCGTATAAGTAAAATTAAAGGATCAAACACCAAAGGCCAAAGTTACAATCTGCGGGAAAGAGAGACGCCGAGATTGCCACGCCTCATTGAGAGTATTTGCTGCTTATGTTTTATTTCTGCTTGCTGCTCAGGAGTAAATTCGGCCAGTAGGTCTTTTTCTTTTCTGCGGTCCAAAGATCGATAAACCATCTCTGGTTCAGCAATTGGTTCCTCGCGGGGCATTTCGGGTTGTGGCCTAAATTTTTCCATACATTTCCTTTAAACTTTGATATAGCGCGTCGCACGTCCGCGACCGACTCTTTTAATTTCGCCAAGTTCGACAAGACGACCCAGCGCCTGGCGAACTGTTCCAAGTGCCATGTCGGTAGCTTTCACAATCTCGCTGGGAGCCGCTTCTTTAACACTAGAGAGATACTCCCAAACCTCATATTGTTTAGGCGAAAGCGTATCTTCAATTTTCTCTGCCTGCAGATACGAGAGCGCTTTTGTGGCTTGCTCCTGCACAACGGAAAGAAAGAAATTAAGCCACGGCGAAATGGTGTCGTGATCGGTCTTGAATGTCTCCTGCGATTTACGGAGCGCGATATAATATTCGTCCTTGCGACGTTCGATGATCTGTTCGTGTGAGACATACTGGACAAAGGTGTAGCCGGAACGGAGCAGAAGCAAATTTGAGATGACGCGTGAAAGACGCCCATTGCCATCCTCAAATGGGTGGATTTTCAAAAACTCAACAATAAAATTGGCGATGATAAGAAGCCGGTGGAAATGATTCTTCTCAAGCGCGTCGGCAGTCCAGTCAACGAGCTCCTGCATTTCTTTGCCGGTGAGGTACGCTGGCGTGGTCTCGAACATTATTTTTACAACCTTGCCGTCCGCCCCCACCACGCCGACTGTGTTTTCTTTCTTTTTGTAGCCTCCGCGGTGCGTGTCGTCTTTATTCGAATATTTAAGAAGCTGATTATGCAGGGAGGTAATCACACTCTCTCGAAGCGGCAGAGTCTGAAAGCTGTCGAACACATTTTGAAGCGTTTCAAGATAGCCTTGCACTTCCTGTGAGTCACGATCCGCAAATTTAGAGACCGCCAGACCGCGCATAACTTTCTCGACTTCCTCGTCATTGAGCTTTGCTCCTTCAATACGGGTAGATGCACCGGCAGAAGTGATTAGTGTAGATCTCTTGAGGTTGGTAATTGCCTGGGGCGTCATTCTTAAGCCCCCCTTAAATTCACCGCGAATCCCGTCAATTCCAGCCAAAAGAGCCACGATATGCGGATCGGGATTTTTTATGCGATGATCAAATTTTCTGGTAATATCGTCCATAAGTGCTTATTTAGGGCTTAATTTAACGCTATATTCTATATAGCTGATTATAACGGATTATAGCGGATAGCGCAACTGCAGGGGTGTTGAAAACTATCAAGGCTAAAATCCCCCTTTGGCCCTAAACGTGGTGCAAGTAAGCTGGTTAATGAAGCATGGTTCATGGGTCATGTTCGCCAATTAAACACACTGCTTACGTTTTTCTAGCGCAGATGAAGTTGATGTACGGAGTGCGCACATATTTACACAGACGCGACACGTCCCGTTAGCGTAGAGCGCTGTTGCCACGGATGGAAAAACGTAAAGAGAACGTCGCTGAACCCTGACGGCAACCTCGTCAATCTCGGCAAGTTCGACGCTTGGACGGAATTTAAAAAAGAAAAATCCAACAAAAGCGACGTGGCTGAGTTCGGGGTGAATCTCGAAGATCACGTTTTCAAGCTTCATGAGGACTTGAAAAATGGTGCCTACAATCAATGAATAATGCGAACGATGTTTAAATAAAAGAACCAATTCGCCGCGGCGAATTGGTTCTTCAGGCCAAAGAGTAATTACAAATTCGGGCTAAGCATGTTGCGTAATTCGCGCTCCATCATGCCGCGATCCTCCAGCTTCTGGGTGGAATGCAGAGCTACGGGGAAGACGGGAGTGTCTCCTAAATCCTGCAGATCATCGGCGCTAACATCAATCGTCTCTTCATCCTCGAGAGACTCCATATACCCCGATGCAAAAATGACAAAGTAGCTGTAAGCCCTGTTGTAAGCTCTGGTAAACCTCGTGAATATGGCGGCAATAATCGCAACAACGCAGAGTACGCTTACCGTAATCATCCTGTATCCCCTTTCTCCATTTTGAGAACTTCTTCCCGCATTGTGCAGGATAGAGATGATAAGTCAAATCGGAACGCCGGGATTCGAACCCGGAGTCACACGAACCCGAATCGTGTATGTTACCGTTACACCACGTTCCGTAAGCCCCGCTCCACTCCAGTGGATTTGTGGGGTTTATTTTACTCTGCCACGAAGCTTATCTGGATGACTGCTCCGGTACTGTCGGCAATGGGCAGGTCTTTTTTAAGGTCAAAGACCTTGTCGCCATCATCGTTGTGAAGCATAGCATAGTAGGTCCTGCCCTTTACGGTACTCCGTAGGAGTTCCACCAACACACCCGAGCGCTCGCCTGCAAAGACGAGCGTGGCTCCCAGTGCGTTACCTGGCTTACCTCCCGCATCCTCGTGAATTACCACCCACCCCATTTGATTGAGCACTACGAGCGGGAGCGTCACCATGCTTCCCGCCGGCTGGTTTTCAGCATCTACCGCATTTTTCCCCGCTAAAACGATTCCTGACGTAGCAGTCGTATCTTCATCCGTACTTGCGCCAGAGGAGCTTACCGTTCCAGCGCTCGGGAGACCGAGGTCGCGAGGAGTTGTAGTTGCCCCGTTCAATTCGTCCTCTAAAGGATTTCCCCCGAGGATGAAGCCGCGATCAACAGCTAGAGCTCCTACAATAAAGCCGATGACTAAGCCGATAATGAGAAATTGTACCGATTTTGTGTCCATAGTAGCTATGAGCCTTACTGATAATGTCCTATAGTATTATATCTTCAAGAAAATCCATTGCAAGGAGACCGCCATCTGGATCAAGAGTTACCGATACTGCATCTATCTGCCAGTCTATACTGTCCCCTATCCTCTTGTCCAATAGATATGTCCGTACAATACGTCCGAGACGCTTCCGCTTCCACGGGTGAATATTTTCAAACGCTTCATAGTCATGGGGGCTTGAGGTTACACGTGTAACAGTCTTCACTTCAATAAAATGAATGCAGTTCTCATGCATACTCACTATGTCCAACTCTCCCCATGGCTTGCAGTAGTTACGGTCAACTATTTTATGCCCCCTTCGAATAAGCTCTGTAGCCACATGCTCTTCACCAAGCGCTCCAATTTTTTGCTTTTTAGTATCAGACATATGTTTCTTAAGAAACGTCCATTATATCTGTCCTGATGTCTTTTATGCACAGTATCCACAGACTTATCCACTTATTTTGCCAAATATACCTATCTCTTAGATAAATTCTATACCTTATAGTACTGCGTTTCCTTGTGATTTGCTATGATACAGGAGCGGGTCCCCGTGGTGAAATGGATATCATACATGGCTTCGGACCATGCGTTGTGGGTTCGAATCCTGCCGGGGACGCCAAGCGGGCATGGTTTAGTGGCAGAACACCTGCCTTCCAAGCAGGAAATGGGAGTTCGATTCTCCCTGCCCGCACAGACAGTAAAAAATGATAGAGCAATCTAAAATCCCAGCATTGGTTAGAGAGACCGCGCATACTCTCGAAGAAGGCGGTTTTGAGGCATATATCGTGGGAGGATGCGTGAGGGACTTAGTAATGGGTCGAGAGCCTCACGACTGGGATATCACCACAGACGCCCGCCCAGAAGAGATTGTGACCCTCTTTGAAAAGACTTTTTATGAAAATGCTTACGGCACCGTCACGGTGGTACACGAAGATGCTCCGCCGGAGCTACGGCATATTGAAGTGACACCCTTCCGTAAAGAGGGGGCTTACCGCGACATGAGGCATCCAGACACGGTCACCTTTGGGGTTGCGCTTGAAGAGGATCTGGAACGCAGGGACTTCACCATCAATGCAATTGCATATAGGACAGAAAAAAACGTTTTTGTTGACCCTTTTGGCGGTATAAAAGACATAAAGGACAAACGCATCGCCGCAGTAGGGGATCCAGAGCACCGCTTTAGCGAGGATGCCCTGCGCATGATACGTGGAGTCCGTTTTGTGGCAAGTTTGGACTTTACAATAGATGAAACGACTGCGCGTGCCATTAAAAAAATGGCTAAAAACATATCTATTCTATCAATTGAGCGGATACGGGACGAGTTTGAAAAAATCATACTCTCAAAAAATCCTGAAAAGGGACTGAAACTTGCCTTTGAGTTTGGCTTACTTCACTATATAGTCCCGGAACTGGAAGAGACAGTAGGAGTCGAGCAGAACGGCGACCATCCATATCCGGTCTGGGAGCACATACTGAAAGCTCTCCAGCACTCCGCTGACCGTGATTTCCCGCTAGAAATACGCCTTGCAGCCCTATTTCACGACATAGGCAAGCCGCGGACGAGGGAGTTTTCACGTGAAAAAGAGGATTATACCTTTTATGGCCATGATACTACGGGAGCTCGAATGACCAAGCGCATCCTTGAGCGCTTAAAGTTTCCCGTGAAAACAATAGAAACTGCCGTTAAGTTGGTGCGACACCATATGTTCTTTACTGATATTGAAAAGATTACTCTCTCTGCTGTCAGGAGAATGATTAGAAATGTGGGTGAAGAGCGCATCTGGGACCTGATGAAGGTACGCACTTGCGACAGGATAGGCATGAACAGACCGGTTGAAGAGCCCTACCGGCTCCGCAAGTACGAGTCAATGATTGAAGAAGCATTGCGTGACCCTACCTCGGTAAAAATGCTTAATATTGACGGGGCCAGGGTCATGGAAGTTACACGGGAAACACCAGGGCCTAAAATAGGATATATTCTGCATGCGCTCCTAGAAGAAGTGCTGGACGATCCGAGTCTTAACAGCAAGGAATATCTGGAAAATCGGGCAGGGGAACTGGTAAAACTGGAGGATAAAGAACTTAAAAAGCTTGGAGAGAGCGGAAAATTGAAGAAGGGTGAGATGGAAGAGGGGGAGTTGAAAAAAATTCGCTCAAAGTATCGGGTAAAATAAAAAACCCTCCCGCTGGGTGTTGGGGAGGGTTACGGGGGTCAATGTCTTTTATAACAAAGAATATATCGAAACGAGGGTGGAGAAATCCTCTTGTTAGTAGTCTTTTGTTTTAAAAGACAAAAATTGACTCCTGCTTATGACCAAATCATATCTGTCCTTTATTGTACTTTGTCCTATAAGACAGTCAACTGAGTTATCCACAGTTATCCTTTACGTCCTTTTGCGTGAAAGTTCTGGTGCACCTCTTTGAGATGCTTGTCAGTTACGTGAGTATAGATTTGCGTGGTGGAAACTGATGAGTGGCCGAGCATCATCTGGACCGAACGGATGTCAGCTCCATTTTGGAGCAGGTCAGTGGCAAAAGAGTGTCGGAGCACGTGAGGGGTCATGGTTTTACCAATGCCCGCCTTGATTGCATAGTGCTTGACGATGCGCTCTATGCTCCGGGGGGTAAGGCGTTCGCTTTTATTTTTATTGATGGTTGAGAGGCCCACAAAAAGCGCATCTTCCATATCTTTCCGCGCCTTGAGGTAGAGACGTACGGCGTCTTTGGCGACAGGGGAGAGGAAGACGACCCGGACTTTTTCTCCCTTCCCGCGCACCGAGAACTCGTCTCGCGAGAGGTCAACTGTCTCGGTGTTGAGCGAGCAAAGCTCGGAAACGCGCATGCCGGTTGAGAAAAAGAGCTCAAGAATGGCCTTGTCGCGGAGTCCTTTTACCGTAGCGATATCGGGCGCGGAGAGGAGGCGTTCCAACTCCGTGCCCGAGACGAGGTCAAGGCTACGCGCGGAGGTTTTGGCAAGTTCAATAGAGTCCGGCGCGAGTGAGTTCACCTTGCGCCGGAGAAGATAGCGCAGAAAGACGCGCAAGGCAATGAGGTGGTAGTTTTGGGTATTGCGTTTGAGACTGCCACCCATTTTCTGTCGGTTGCTCTCGCGGTTGAGCCAGAGACGGTAGTTACGCACAAGCTCCTCGCTAATCTCTGCAGGAGTCTGCGCCCCTGATTGCTTGATGAAGCGGGTCAGGTAGCGGTCATAGTTCTCAACCGTTTTCAGGCTCCTGCCCCTCTCAATTTCAAGGTATTCCAGGAACTCGCGTTTGAGCATGACAATATTGTGCGACATAGCTCCAGTATAGACGTTTTAGCACAGCCTTGCAAAGTGCAGCGTTCTATGCTACTATTACTGGATGCTTACCACCAAGAAAAAGCAGGGGGTCATAAAGAAGGCGCAGTCTCATGAGACCGATACCGGTTCTCCCGCCGTGCAAGTTGCGCTTCTAACAGAAAAAATTGACGCCCTCGCAAGACATCTCAAGAAGAATGCGAAGGACAACCACTCGCGCCGCGGCCTCCTTAAGATGGTCGCCGACCGCCGTACACACCAAAAGTACATGGACAAGCAGGTAAAGAAGAAGGAAGCACTGAAGTCAAAAGCAAAGTAATGCCCGTCATCAAACATAGCGACCAGCGGGTTGGAGTCTTCATAGACACCCAGAACCTTTACCATAGCGCGAAGAACCTCTACAAGGCCCGCGTGAATTTTGGCAACATTGTGAAGGATGCGGTAGGCAACCGCCGTCTCGTCCGCGCGCTGGCCTACGTCATTACCACCGAGGGCGGTGAGGAAAAGAATTTTTTTGAAGCGCTCGCCAAGGTGGGCATTGAGACCAAGACTAAGGATTTGCAAATTTTCTCCGGCGGAGCAAAAAAAGCCGATTGGGATGTGGGGCTTGCCGTGGACGTGATTATGTTCGCCCCCAAACTTGACGCGGTGGCGCTCGTTACCGGCGACGGCGACTTTGTGCCCCTCGTGGAGTACCTCCAGCGCACCTTTGGCATACAAGTGGAGGTCTTTGCCTTCGGCAAGAGCACCTCCGGCAAGCTCCGCGAGGCGGCAGATCACTTTACCGACCTCTCTGACTTACCCCGCCGCTACCTCATCCCGATACGGAACGAGGGGAAGTAGACGAGAAGGCAAGGAGTGCTATACTCGTCTTATTACTAATAACGGTCTCTAGATAGGTAGGTTCGAAGCGCAAGTTTCGAGTCTAAAATCTGGAGACCACCCCGGGATACCGGCTATACGCATGCAGAAAAAAGAATATTCTATGGATGCGGGAGGGAGGACCCTGACGGCAACTTTCAGCGACCTTGCTAACCAAGCGCACGGATCGGTGCTTATGAAGTACGGCGAAACGGTGGTACTCGTTACGGCCGTCATCAGCAAGGACGCAAAGGAAGCGGCGGGCTACTTCCCGCTCACCGTTGACTACGAAGAAAAGTTCTACGCCACCGGCCGCATCCTCGGGAGCCGCTTTGTGAAGCGCGAGGGGAGGCCCTCCGACGAGGCCATTCTGACAGGCCGTGTGGTTGACCGCAGTATCCGGCCCCTCTTTGACAGCCACATCAGGAACGAAGTCCATGTCGTGGTTACCGTCCTCTCTATAGATGAGGAGAACGACCCCGATGTGCCCGGCATTATCGGCGCCTCCTTGGCGCTCGGCGTCTCGCAAATCCCATGGAACGGCCCCGTTTCCGCAGTGCGCATCGGATCAAAGAAGATAGACTCTCCTCTCACGGTAAACCCGCCCTACCCCGCTCGTGATGGCGCTCCCTTTGACCTCCTCATCTGCGGGAAGGACGGCGCCATCAACATGATTGAGGCAGAGGCGGCAGAGGTGCCCGAGGAACGAGTTGCCGAAGCCTTCACACTTGCCGTCGGAGAGCTTGAAAAAATACAAAAGTGGCAGAAGGGGATTATTGCCGAGAGAGGGAAGGTTAAACTCTCCATACCCAAGCCCGTCCTCTCCCCCGAGGCCATCGCGCTCTTTGCAAAAACAATCGCACCTAAGATTGACGCGGCCATTTTCAGCGGTCCCGGCAAGGATGCTATGTATGCGCTTGAGGATGAGTGGATAGCGCTTGCGATGGGGGAGTTCCCCGACACAAATAAAAACGATGTCTTAGACTATTGTATGGATGCGGTCAACATTCACCTCCACAAAGAGGCAACCTCGAAAAAGCGCCGCGCGGACGGACGGAAAGTGGATGAACTGCGCCCCCTCTTTGCGCAGGCGGGCGGCCTCTCCAAAACCGTGCACGGCGCAGGATTCTTCTACCGCGGCGGCACGCACATCCTTTCGGTGCTCACGCTGGGAAGCCCCAAGGACTCGCAGGTGATTGAGGGCATGGAGGTGCGCACCAAGAAGTACTTCATGCACCACTACAATTTCCCGCCCTTCTCCTCCGGCGAGACAGGGCGCATGGGCGGCGCCAACCGCCGCGCCATCGGCCATGGAGCGCTTGCCGAGAAGGCCTTGCGCGCCATCATCCCTCCCAAAGAAAAGTTTCCCTACACCATCCGCATCGTGTCGGAATCAATGGCCTCCAACGGCTCAACTTCCATGGGGAGCGTCTGCGGCAGCACTCTGGCGTTGATGGACGGGGGAGTGCCTATAAAGAATCCTGTTGCTGGCATCGCCATGGGCGTGATGATGGGAAGCAAGGAGTATCAAATCTTAACCGACATCCAAGGCCCCGAGGACGAGCACGGTGATATGGACTTTAAGGTTGCCGGCACGAGGGAGGGCATTACCGCCATACAGCTTGATATCAAAGTAGGGAGCATCCCCGTCGCCGTGCTTGTTGAAGCGCTTACTCTAGCCCGCACGGCGCGTCTCTCAATCCTCAAGACTATCACTGACGCTATACCTGCGCCGCGCCCAGACCTCAATCCTTCTGCGCCGCGCATCATCCAGATCCGCATCCCCGTTGACAAAATCGGCGCGGTCATCGGCTCGGGAGGCAAGGTAATAAACGGGATTATTGAGACGACTGGAGCGGACATTGAGATTGAGGATGACGGTACCGTCTACATTTCTGGTTTAGTGGATGCGGCAACAAGAGCGAAGGAAATTGTTGAGGGCATCACCCACGAGTACCGCATCGGCGAGCGCTTTGAGGCAGAGGTGCTAAAAACGCTTGATTTTGGCATCGTGGTGAAGATTGGCGCGGCGCAGGAGGGCCTCGTGCACATATCGGAGATTGCGCCTTTCCGCATCGACACCGTGAACGGATTTTTCAGCCCTGGGGAGAAGGTGCCGGTGGTGGTGTGCGCCATAGACCCGGAGCGGGAAAAGGTGAGCTTTTCCATCAAGGGAGCTGATCCGACTTTTGCGGAGCGCAAAGGATTCACTCCTTCAACGAACCTAGGATATAATGGAGGAGAACACCATGGACGACCACCCCAAGAAAACGACAGACGCGGCGGCAGACGATTTGGACGATAAGCTGAAAGAAGCCCGCCTCGCGATGGAGGGAACCGAGCACGCGGCAAAACGCGAGGCGCGGGAGAAGACTGAAGCTGTGCACAGCGAGCGCGAGTCTATTAAGGAGCGCCTCGCTGGAATCAGTAAGGAGAAGGAGGAGCTTGAGCTTGCCTGGATTACGCTTGATGAGAAGCGCGCCTCCGTGCGCCAGACGCTCATGCCGCTCATTGAAGAAGAAAAAAAGATAGAAGCGCAGGAAGCGGCGCTGGAGGAAAAGGAACGCATCAACGTCGTTGCCGAGGAGCGGCAGAGGATAGAAAAGGAGCGCTACGAAACGCAAAAGAAACGCCGCGCAGTGGAGGAGAAAAAATGGGAAATTGAAAACAGCTTTACTAAGGAGGAGGGTGGGCTTGAGGCAACGGCAAAAGCATACCAAAGACTCTTAGATGAGGAAGAGAGCCTTTACGGGAAGCTTGATGCGCTTGAGAAATAGGCCTTCATGACGTTAGGAAACGCTCACGCAGAGGTAGGGTCGCTTGAAGAACGCCGCCGCAAGGCGGCGCTTGCTATGCAGACGCCCGAGCAGCGCGCGAGAGAACTTGCGCGAGAAAAGCGCCGCACGGCAGAGAGGGAAGTAGAGAGGCAAAAAGAGAGGGAAGAGGGGGAACGCGAAGCGGCGCAGAAAAGAAGAGAAGAAGAAGCGCAGATACTCAAGATTGCAGAGGAACGTGAACGGAAGAGAGGCGAGGAAGGCCGCCTCAAGGAGGAAAAGCGGGCAGAAGAGAAGCGCAGTCTTTTGAGACGCCGGGAATTGGGCATTAAGCCTCTGCGCACTTTCAAGAGCGACTTGGCTGAAGTGTCTGCCAGCTCGCAGATGCCTTCGTGGGTGGCGGCGGCTCCGGTCCATTTCGCTCTTTCTACAAAAAGGGCGGGGTCAAAAAATCGCTACATTGCCGAGGCAGGAATAGCTCCAGGAAACAGTTGGTCTATGTGGGTGATTGGGATAGCGGTAGCGCTCGTCTCCCTTGCCGCTGGAGCGGCGTACATCTACTTCGGGAGTGGCGGAGGGCCGACGACAGTTAATGACCCCAGCGCCCCCCCAGCGATTATCTCCTCGGAGCAGACTCTCTCCTTTGACCTCACCGGCAAGGGTCCCACTGAAATCAGAGAGCTCCTCGTCCGCGAGATGATTACCAAGCCGCAGAAGAATGGTCTTACCAGGAGCTACTTCCTCACCAAGGCAACGCCGACCTCTACTGCCGAGGTGCTCACCGCGGCCAGATGGATGCGCCAGGCGGGACTCAATCCTCCCGGCCTCCTTGAGCGCTCGCTCGGAGAGCGCCTTGATTACGGCTCCTATGTGCGCGTCCCCAACACCAGCTACCTTGTGCTCTCCACGCGCGCGCCGCAAAACGCCTTCTCCGGCATGCTCCAATGGGAAGATACAACGCTTGCGGAGGACATCATCCCACTGATTAGCGGCACAAGTATTGACGCGGCGCTACTTTCTGACAATTTTGAAGACAGAGTGGTTCCCGGGCTCAACATTGATTCGCGGATTCTCCGAGACAGGGCAGGGGCAATACGGCTCATGTGGAGCGTCTTGCCCGCGCAGGGCGTTATCATTATTGCCAAGGATGAGACAACGCTCACCGAGCTCTACCGGAGAATTATCGTCCCGGCACAGTAAATATTAGGCAGCGAGGATGACCTCTGTTAGACTCTAATCATGAACTTAAACGCGCTTAAGAAAAAGCTTATTGCCGAGAAGGAGAACTTGGAATCCGAGCTCGGCTACATTGGCGAAAAGGACGAGGAGCGCCCGGGCAACTACAATGCACAACCAGCTGAAACTGATCAAGTTGGCTTCCGTGACGAGGTAGCCGATCGGCTTGAGGAGTATGATGAGCGCCTCGCCACCGAGCAGCCGCTTGAAGCACGCCTCCGGAATGTGACTGATGCGCTGGAACGCATTGAGCACGGCGCCTACGGCCTTTGTAATGTCTGCGGACAGAAAATAGAAGATGACCGGCTTGCTGCCAACCCCTCTGCGCGCACTTGCAAAGCGCACATCAAGGAGAGCGGGGACAGAGCGTAGGGAAATTTCTTTTATAACTCTGCTACAATGAGAGTCTATGCTCGCAAAGGTGATGAGCGCGCAGGTGAGTGGACTCTCGGCGGATATTATTGATGTTGAGGTAGACATCTCGCAGGGTCTCCATTCCTTCTCCATTGTCGGACTCCCCGACAAGGCTGTTGAAGAATCCAAAGACAGGATTACCGCCGCCATAAAAAATTCCGGCTTCAAATCGCCGCAGAAGGGGAATGCGAAGGTGATTGTCTCGCTCTCTCCCGCAGATCTTAAAAAGGAGGGCTCCTCCTTTGACCTCGCTATTGCGCTTGCGCACCTCTTGGCCACCCGCGAGCTCTCCTTTAACCCTAAGGGCAAGCTCTTTCTTGGAGAGCTTGCCCTTGACGGAATGCTCAGGCCATTGCGCGGCGCGCTTATGATGGCGCGCCGCGCGAAGGGGGCCGGCTTCAGCGAGCTCTACCTGCCGCGAGAGAATGCGCGCGAGGCCGCGCTTATTGAGGGACTCACTGTGTACCCCGTCCATACCCTGCGCGAGCTTGCCGCCCACCTCAATCCGTTTGCGGGGGAGGGGCCGGAGCCGTTGCGCATCGCCACACAGCCGAAGACCGAGATTGTGTTTGGAAAAACATCCTACGCAACCGACTTTGCTGACGTTAAAGGAGCCGAGAGCGCCAAGCGGGGGCTAGAGATTGCCGCGGCGGGCGGGCACAACATTGCCATGTCGGGGCCGCCGGGCACGGGCAAGACAATGCTCGCAAAGGCCTTTATTGGGATACTCCCGCCGCTCCCGTTTGAACATATTTTGGAGGTCACGGGTATCCATTCCTCCGCGGGCGTGCTCACCGAGGATCTCGTCACCTACCCGCCCCTGCGCTCTCCGCACCATACCGCTTCCTACGTTTCTATGGTCGGCGGCGGGGCTATACCTAAGCCCGGGGAGATTACGCTGGCGCACCGCGGAGTGCTCTTTTTGGACGAATTCCCCGAGTTTGAACGGCGCGTGTTGGAATCTCTGCGCCAACCGCTGGAAGACCGCGTTATTTCTATCTCGCGCGCAAGGGGGACGATAGCTTTCCCCGCAGACTTTATCCTTATCGCCACCATGAATCCCTGCCCTTGCGGCAATCGAGGCGTGCGGGGGAAGGAGTGCATCTGCTCACAACAGGCCGTGCAAAAATACGAGCGGAAAATTTCTGGCCCCATCATTGATCGTATTGACCTCTGGCTTGAGGTGCCGCAGGTGGACCCGAAAAAACTTTCAAACGAGACGGAAGGGGAGGGGAGCTACACCATACGCGAGCGGGTACAGAGCGCGCGAGTGCAGCAGAGAGAGCGCTTCTCTGGTATCCCGGGGCTTACCGTCAATAGCCAAATGAATGTGCGAGAGCTCAAGCGTTTTTGCCCGCTCTCGCCCGAGGCAGTAGAGATTTTGAACGCCTCCGCCTCACGGCTCAACCTCTCTGCGCGTGTCTATCATCGGCTCATTAAGCTCGCGCGCACCATTGCCGACCTCGCTGGCGCAGAAACAATCGCTCCCCCGCACCTCCTTGAAGCACTCCAGTACCGGCCGAAGGAAAGGGCGGGGTATTAACACTTTCACTCTTCTCACAAAGAGCGGTTTCTTCTCTCCGTTACTAGCGAGGCGATCGGGTGGCGGGTAGAGGCGCGCTTCAACAAGAATGTTCATTTATCCCTCCTTCTAAGAACTGCGCTGTACCAATGTA